>ERZ778511.1833-NODE-1833-length-13089-cov-13.940157_pt1 | contig 13089 bp, 14 predicted proteins | sample MGYA00510347_ERZ778511 | MGnify/ENA primary metagenome ERZ778511 (study PRJEB29527, sample SAMN07138967) | mouse gut metagenome | material: feces | host: mouse | place: China:Nanjing | collected 2016-01-25 ...
GCCACAGCCACAGCCACAGCCACAGCCACAGCCACAGCCACAGCCACAGCCACAGCCACAGTGATTGATATGGCAAAAAAAAAAAGACTCTTGCCATTGTGTAAGAGTCTTTTATAATAAGGAGGATAACAATGTCTGATATATATGAAGAATACCGTATACAAAGAAAACGGTTACAAGATAAAGTTTACTACTACAATAAAAAAGGATATGTAGTTTCAAAAAGCATTGTGCCAGAATTTATATCAAACCCAACTCAAGCAGACATAGATTATATAAAAGATTTATCGCAAGAAATCCGTAAATACGTTGACGTATATAATGAATCTGGAGATTTTATTGGTTCTCTTTCTGCATTTGATGCTGAAATTAAAGCAATAAAACATTCATCAGAAGCGTTATATGATTTTACAAGAGAAGCAGTTGACCAATGGTTTGAGCAGTTAAGGAATTTTCCCACCGTTGCCTATTCTGTGTTAGCACCAAAAGCGGAAGCTAAAATAGCTGAGGTTGGATACCCGGCTTTTGCTGACGCTCTTCAAAAAGCAGAATCGGCTGGTTTAGTTATAACATATGAAATAGCATATGATGAAAAATTACTAAATGATTATTTTGATGATGTATGTGATTTAATTGATTTGGATTATGATGAAAGACAGTCTGTAAGCGAGCTAATGGGAGACAATTATTATGAACCTTAAAACCCACGATTACGTTGCTGATTTTGAAACAACTGTATATAAAGGGCAGAAAGAAACAGAGGTTTGGTCAGCAGCGATTTGTGATGTAGGAAACCATGATCCAAATAAGGTTAATGTGTATAATGATATTGATTCATTCATGAAGTCTTTTTATCGCCTAGGATTTAAACAATATTCACACGTGAGGATATTTTTTCATAATTTAAAATTTGACGGTTCATTTATTTTACAATGGTTGTTTAAAAATAAAAAACACGCTTTATTAGTCGATTTTGATGGCAATAAATATTTCCCAAAAAATAAATTTTTATATTCTGGTGAATTTAAATATATGTTATCAAAAAAGGGTCAAATGTATTCTATCACATACAAATATGGAAATACTTTGATAGAATTTATAGACAGCTTAAAGCTGTTACCTCTGTCCTTGCAAGAAATAGGCGAATCCTTTAAAACAGAACATCAAAAATTGGAAATGGAATATGAGGGATTGCGCTATCCGGGATGCCCTATATCTGACGTGGAATTAGCATATATTAAGAACGATGTTTTAGTTTTGTCCGAGGCACTAGAAGAAACATTTAATCAAGGCAATAATAAAACAACTATAGGTTCAAATTGCCTAGATGAATTTATACGATTAATGGGTGGTAAAAAGGAATTTTATGAAAAATTTCCAAGATTATCAGACGAATCATTACCAACAGGTGAAAACCTAGATTCATATGTTCGTAAATCTTACAAGGGAGGTATTTCATATAACAATAAAACAGGACTTTTTACTAAAGGGGGCATTGTATTAGATGTTAATTCATTATACCCGTTTTGCATGAGAACATTCAAAATCCCTTATGGATTACCAAGATATTATAAAGACGCAATACCAAAATTTAAAGACGACACATACACATTAGTCCATTTTAAAGCTAATTTCAAATTAAAACCCGGAAAAATGCCTATGATACAGATAAAAAACAATGTTTTATACAAAGGAACAGAGTGGTTAAAATCTTCTTATATTTTAGGCAAAGACGGGATATACCGCAAACGTGTTATAGTTGGTTCTCAAGTGCGTGAATCACAACAGGAATTAACATTATGCGAATCCGATTATGTGTTGTTTTGGGAAAATTATGATATTGAAGATTTTGAATTTATAGACTGTGTTGTTTTTCCCGCAGAAATAGGTATGTTTGAAGAATATATATCAAAATATGAAGAAATAAAAACTCACTCAGATGGAGGAATTAGACTTTTAGCCAAGCTTTATTTGAATAATTTATATGGAAAATTTGGGTCGTCTGATGATTCGTCATTTAAAATTTGTCGTATTGAAGGTGGTGTTTTAAAATTCGATTGGCAAGAAGAACATAAAAAAAGAACATATCATGTAGCTGTTGCATCAGCGATAACAGGATGGGCTAGGCGTTGGTTGATTATTCATGCACAGAAAAACATGGATAGATTCGTATATTGTGATACTGATAGTCTGCATTTGGAAGGTTCTATAGATGATGTAATAGGCGTAGAACTAGACAAAACAAAATTTGGTGCATGGGATTGTGAAAACGTTTGGAATGAAGCAGTATTTTTACATCAAAAAACGTACATTGAAGTAAATGATAAAGAAATAAATGTTACAGCTTGTGGCATGGGTAAGAGATGTAAAAAACATCTAGAATTTGCGTATTTATATAAAAAGTCAAAGAATAAAGAACAGGATATTTTGATACAAAAAGCCAAAAAAGAAAAGATGGATATAGATTTTATAAAAAAAGGTTTTGAATTGAAAGATTTTAAAGAGGGGCTTACAGTTCCCGGAAACCTAAAGGCACATCAAATTATAAGCGGGTGCTTGTTGTCAGAGCAGGATTTTCAGTTGCATTAAAATGAGGGGAGAATCAACTCCCCTCATATCTATCTACAATGTCAGCCGTAATCCACCGGTAATCAACCGTAACGCTTATGGACGTCTTTAAACGTTGATTTTTATAACCATAATACGTGAAAGAAAACGTTCTGACACAGATAGCACATTAATATGTTATGGCACTCATGAGACAATCTTTTGCATCCAGACTGTCAAAAATAATGTTACCGTTTCTGAAATTATTTCTCAAAAGTTCAACCATTACAGGGCTTTTTTTAATGAATGAGCTATTAGGCATTATACCTGTAGATTCAATCGTGTATCTTATAGGATATGATTCATCATATTCATGTGACACATAATAACCATCAACAGTTTCCCATACTCCATAATTTTGATTTTTATAATGTAGAGAAATGCTGTATTTTTTATCTTTAACTTGAGGGACAATATACGCAACATCGTCCATTAAATAACGATGCTCAAACATAGCACTGTAATCTGAGCTTTCAAAAGCTTTTCTAAAACCGCTAGTTTTTGCTGTTTTAGCAATTTCTTCTGTGAATAACTGTTCTAAAACCCAACCATGCCCTTTCATATATCTTGTTTTTTCGTGTAGATTTCTTATTCCAAAAAGTGTATAATAAGGATTTAGCATAGTCACGTGGTTAGACAATAAATACAAAGGCATATATTTAACGCTTTTATTTTTACATCTAGCCAATGACGTATGGACGGAATCTATAGCACGCATTTCATTTGGCACATAATGATTTGATTCCGATTGAAATTCGTCAAGAATCATTGAAGTCGCATCAGAAAAAATAGCCGACCTAGGCTTTATTTTATCATATGCGTTTAATGGAAGAACATATCCACAAACCTCATTGTTAAGTTGAATTTGCCCCCAAAATTGGTCTTTCACACAACCAGTGATTGTAACGTTATCAAAAAAATCTGAAGCTACTTTTCCTATGATTTGATACGCAGAAGGGACATCAACATTAAATCGTACAAGATACACAAATTTTTCTTTTTTATTTATAAATCTTTTTAATAGCATCCTAATAAAAAATGTTGTCTTGCCTGTGCTTCTGTAATCTGTGCACATATAAATTTCTGGTTTTTCCCCATCTGCATCCATCATAGAAAGCAATCTAGTTCCATCGTAAAATTTATGCAAAAAAAAACTCACCTCCTTTAGATAATTATACCATAAACACAATATTTAGTCAACTTTAACTTGCAATAGTCCATATGCTGTGGTATAATAAGAAAGAGGGGGTGATAGAATGGAAGAGATTTTAAACATGGTAGCCAATTTTGGTTTTCCCGCTGTCATGTGTCTTTTGATGTATTTTGACAATAAAGATACAAGAAAGTCACACAAGGAGGAAGTTGACACGCTATCACAGGCAGTTGAAAACAATACCATGGCTCTCAATCATATCTCTGAAATAATAAAAGAAAGGAGTGATTAAATGAGTAAGCTGACTAAAAATCTTTTTGCATGGGCTTCCATCTCTGAAAAAGGCACAATAAACGGCATCCCTGGTGACCAGACAGGGAAAGAAGTTAGGGTTGGAAATTACTACGATTTTGGACAGGATGCTGTTATACGTGTTAAACCGTTAAAAACACGTAGAAAAATCGCAAAAATTGCAAAAGAAATGGCTTTGTGTAATCAAATTGGTTATGGGCAGAGGGATAGAGACACTCTTTTTGATGTGTGCAAGGCAGCGAATTGGGATTGGAATCTTGTTAAAAATTCTTTGAAACGTACGCCTGTAAACTGTGATTGTAGCATGTTTTGTGCTATGGCGGTAAACATGGGCTTCGGAAAACAGATTTTTCCAAAAGACGTATATACAGGAAACATGGAATCTTATGCTAGAAAACATAAAGATTTAACAGTAGTTTCCTTGCGAAAATTTAAATCTAGTCCGTATAAAGCCGACATGCCATTAAAGGCAGAAAAACATGTCATTATAAACATATAAAGGAGGTAAAAAATGTGAGAAGAAACAAAGAGGAATTAATGAAGATAGTTGGAGAATACGTTGCCGACCGGGAAGATGATGCTACCATCGCTTTGATGGAGGACATTTCAGATTCTATTTTAGATTCGTCTGATTACGATGAATTAAAAGCCAAATTCGATGACCTGTCCGCCAAATATGATGCTGATATCTCTGATTGGAGAAGACGTTATAAAGAACGTTTTTACGGTGGAGATTCAAGCGATGAAAATTCTACCGAAGGAAACAGGGAAGAAGCTTCTTCTGAATTCCGCACCAATGTTGTGGAGTCAGAAGTTGAGGACAAGGCAGAAGCGGAGCTAAACAGATTGGTTGATGAAGTAGAAAGGAGCGCATATGGCAATTAAACCAAGCCGTGAAACGGCAAAAAATGTGGCCGATATTCAGAATGCCGGGAGCATTAAAACGTTAAACATGATTCGTGAAATGGCTGATGAAAAATACGCCGAAAGAGTGCCTATGGCACTGCCGGATGGTAGTAATTTACAGGCAATTGGAACTGCCATCACAAGCTATGAGCCTGTGTACAGTCAGTTTATGGGATTGATGGGAAGGATTGCATTTACTATCGTCCGTTCCATCATGTTTGAAAACCCTTTAAGACGCTTCAAAAAAGGTCTTCTGGAGGTTGGAGAGAGCGTACAGGAATTTTTCGTAAAAATGGTTGACCCTAACCAGTATGATGAGTTGGAAGATTTGCCGGATTGGCATATGTTAAAACTCGAAAAACCAGAAATCGAAGAAGCGTATTATCACGTCAATTATGAAATATACTACAAGCAGAGCGTGGTGAAAAGGGATGTGCGCCGTGCTTTTACCATAAGCGAAGGGGTATCAGAGCTTCTTGAGCGTATCGTGAAGACCATGTACACGTCAGCTTCCTATGACGAATATCTCATCACCATGTATCTTCTGGCTAAGAATTATTTGGATAAAACTGTAAAAACATATTATGCAGACGACACTGATTTGGATGTTTTTATGGGTAAAATAAGAGGGCTGACAGGCAATCTCACACTGCCGTCAACGTCATACAACGTAGCCGGAGTTGAGAATTCAACAGACGTGTCAAAACAGGTTGTTTTGATTAACCCGTGGTTTGAAGGAAAATTGGACGCCGAATCTCTGGCTTACGCATTCAACATGGGGAAAGCTGACTATTTACAGAGTAAAGTTGTGATAAATTCTTTCTCGGAATTGAACACCAAGAGAATCTTGAAGCTTCTGTCTATTAAAAAGGCGCAGAGAACTGCTGACCAGACAGAGGTGTGGACTGCAGAAGAACACGCAAGTCTTGCAAAAATTAAGTGTTTTATCGTTGATGAAGACTGGTTTGGCATCTGGGATGAAGATTTTCAGTTAACGGATTTTTATAACGGCGAGAAAAAAGCGTGGAGCTACTGGTTACACGTAGCCAAAATTGTTGCTTCTGGGGTTTTCCAGAACGCTGTTTGCGTAACAAGCGATGATTCATACCCGGCTCTGGGAGAATATGTGCCGGAAGAGCCTGTTGAACCTGTTTATGAATTGGTGGCAACACCTTCCACAGTCACACTTTCTGGAAGCACACCAACTGCTTCATCTGTACTCACCCTTGAAACAGCGAGCGGTGATACAAAGCCTATCACAGATGAGATAACGGCTGTTTCATCTAACCCGACCGCAGTCGAAGTAAGCGTAGATGTAAGCACTGTTAAATTCCTTAATAATAGTGCAACAGCCGGGGATTACACTGTGACCGTTACAGCCGGAGCATACACAACAACGATTAATGTAACAGTATCATAAAAGGAGGCTATTATGTCAGCAAAGGACGGGCAATGCCGGCTTTTACAGCATGTTTGTTTGAATAATTCTTACGAGCATACAATATGGTTCAGCACGGAAGCACAACAGGAATCTTATTTTAAATCAAAAACGAAAGCAGAATGTAGCTTCAACAATCTTTCGCACACACAAATATATGCCGGGGAGATTATGGTTGAGCACAATCCAGACGATTTGTATAACGTAAATTATATGATGTTAAGAAACGCAAATAAATGGTTTTACTGCTTTGTTACTGGGGTTATATATGTTTCCGATGCTTGTGCAAAAATACAATTTGAAATTGATGCTATTCAAACATGGCTGTTCAATTTTTCAATTAAAAAATGCTATGTTGAACGTATGCACGTGCTGTCAGATGCTAAATGGAGTTGGCGTTGTCCCGAGCCTTTTCCGGCTGTAGAATTGCGCTACACCAACATGCAAAACGTACCTAGCGGACAGGATGGATGGCATAAATCATACATCGTTTACGCCGGATATCGGTATTATACCGGAAAATGGTTAAAGGGGGCTGGTAGGCAATTAAATGGAACGTTCTATGGATGCGTCATGTACCTTTGCCATACGGAAACAGAGCTATTAATGTGTATAGCTGAACAGAAAAAACAAGCAGACAACGCTGTATATGCCGTGCAAGTTGTGCCTACATTTTTAACAACCAAACTTACCAGACGTGAATCAAAAACTGGTAAAAATGGAGGATGGGAGATTATAAACCCAAAAGGGTATGTCACCACGTACTCTTCTCATCTTGCTTTTAGTCATGATAAAATAGGAACATATAAGCCAAGAAATAACAAGCTTTTTAACTATCCATATTACGGATTGTACATCACAAATCAACAGGGTATAAATGATACATATGATTTTGCGTTTTTCGGTGAAAAAACTGCGATTCCGTTCACATTTTATGGTGATATAGGTATCAATAACAGTGTTGTTTTAAAAATAGGAAATTATAAAGCAAATGATGGACACGATTTTGACATACAGATGGGTCAGAATCCGCAATGTACCTTTAACACAGACATTTCAAACGCCTATGAAAATTCTCAGGCAAATTTAAAGGTACAAGGAACATTGACAGCCGTATCAGATGCAACAAGTGCTTTTAGCGGAGCTGTCACAGGAGCGGTAGGCGGAGCTGTCGCCGGAGGACCTGTTGGTGCTGTAATAGGCGCTGTTGGAGGAGCAGGAGCCGGGATTACATCCGGCATCATGCACACACTGGAATTAAACCAGTCATTAGCTTATGCTGAACAGCAATACCATAACTCTCCTCCCGCTGTGCATAATTTGGTTGGCAATAGTGATTTATCATTTAAAGCAAATTTTGAGAAACCACGATATGGAATACGTTGCATGTCAAACGCTTCTCTACGGCGATTAGATGATTTTCTGGATGTGTACGGGTATCAAGTAAATATATTGACAACCCCGAACAGGTCTGGGAGGCGTCATTGGAACTATGTAAAAACTGCTAACTGCGCGATTAATGGAACTGTACCTTCATGGGCTGATTCAGTCATTTGCAAAGCCCACGACAGCGGAATTACGTATTGGAAAAACGGCAATAACATAGGGAATTATAGCTTGGATAACACGCTTTAAGGAGGTGAATAAATTGAGAAAAATGTCTAAAACAAGAAGGCATTCTATACAAATGAATGAAGCTTCGTTCGATTATTATTACGAAAACATGGCGTGCATAGCGCAGTCCGTTTTTCAATGGATAAATCTGCCTAATTCCATCGATGTTGTATCAATGGAAAGGATGCTCTACAACCGTGGAAACATTTGCATATTTTTTGATGAAATCCTTGAACAGTGGTTAGCATTACCGTTCGTTTATAGCGGAAATTTTGACGTTTATGGATATCCTTATAAACGCACTGTTTTTTCTAACTATAATAGCTACAGAAAGACTGTCACTCCAGAAAATAGCGTTATTATTTTTGATTCTCGATACAGAAATATGCAGACATATGAATGCGTTTACTATTATGCGCAACGGCTATGGGACATCGACAGGACGATTGACATCAACGCTCACGCCCAAAAAACTCCGCCTCTTTTCACGTCTGACAAGGCTACAAGAATGTCAATAAAAAATGCGTATCAGCAATGGGACGGAAACATGCCGGCTTTGGCTATCAATAAAAAATTGGATACCAAAAATGTTGTGCAGTATTTTTCAAACCCCCCGTTTATTGGCGCGCCATTGTATGAGTTGAGGGCGAACATATGGAATGATTTTTTAACTTCCATAGGAGTTCCTAACACATCAATTAACAAGAAAGAAAGGCTGACAACCGATGAATCTCGTAGGCTCTCTGGAGGAAGCATAGCATCACGATATCCTAGATTGGATTGTCGTGAATATGCTGTAAATCAACTGAATGACCTTAAGCTGTGGCGTGAAACAGTTGGAGATAAAGTTGAAGTTTCATACCAAAAAGAATTGGATACAGGAGGGGAGGTTTCTGATGGGAGCGAAATACACGATTCAAATGGAAGAAATAATCCGTGATTTATCTGGAGAACATGATGCTTTAAAAGGTGTTGAAAAAGCGTCAGAAAAAATATTTGATAAATACCCTATTTTTTCAGAGGAATACAGAAATGTGCTGAATAAAAAAATATTGATGCATTTCTTTTTTGAAGAAATTGGTATGGAGACATATTATGCCTGGCGAATCCTAATCAATAGAAAAATGAATGAAATTATGCCACTCTACAACAAAATGTATATTGCAACACTGGAAGAATTTGACTGGAAAAATGACATTGATTTTTTGAAAGAAATGGAAGAGCATGGTATTGGTAATTCTATCAGTGTTAGAAATGATAGCTCTACTATGCAGTCCAACGACAAATCCACGAGGACGCCAGATTTGTTAGACAAAACAACGTATGGTAAAAATACACATTCAGTTTTTGAATCGAATGAAGATTTTCAAAAAGGTGGAAATTCAGATAAAACCATGCAAGGTGGACACACGGTAAATGACCAGTACGAAACAGGGTTGAAGGAAAGCAGTGACTCGGGGACTGACAAGATTAGTAAAACACAGGGCATCACTAAAACAGAAAAATTTTCAAACACTCCTCAGGGGGCTTTATCAGATGCTAAGTCGGGCAAATATCTTACAACTGTAACGATTACAGAGCCGTCTTCTGGGTCAGATGCAGACAGCACAACATACGGGAAGAAAAATGTTACGAAAGATAAACCGGCTAACAAAATGTCAACGACGACATATAATGGAGAAAAAGATGTTTCAAATTTTGATGAAACAAACGTGTCAAATAAGAGAAATGAGGAATTGACTACAGATAGTGGGTCAGATTATTCTGAAAAAACAGGTACTGAAAAAACAGAAAGCAACAACAGTAAATCAGAAGCGAGTCAATCAGATGAAAAGAAAGGAGATGAAAATTATAGAACTCATAGTGAAAAAACCGTTGGTAAAGCTAATAGCGGTAAGAGCTATTCAGAGATGCTAAAAGAATATCTCGATTCTTTGGTTAATGTGGATATGATGATTATTGATGAATTGGAAGAATGTTTTATGCTTATTTATTAAAAAGGAGGATGAATATGTGGAAATGGCTTCCGGCAAATTTTACATTGCCAACAATATATGACGAAACATTGTCGTATGAGTTACAGCTAAAAAGACTGATGAAAAAATTTGCTGAACTTTGTAAATACGTTGATGAAATAGGGTCAAGAATGGATAAGCTTGAACAGAAGATTATTAATGAAGTAAATCAGATGCTTATCGAATTCAAAAAAGAGTTGGATGATGAGTGGACAAAGCTTGCACAGGATATCATCAAAAGGATTGAAAAGAACGAACAGGAGATAAACAATCAGTGGGTTGTAATCGGCGATAAATTTAAGGAAATGGATGATAAATATGAGGATCTAGTTCTTCTTGTACGTAAATTAATCACAGAATCAGAAGCGAGGACTCGGGATTACGCTGACAGGAAAGTGCAGATTGAAAAAACGGAAAGAGTGGACGACATAAATGCGCTTTGGGAATTTGTGAGAAATTTACAGAACACAAAAGTTGGCTATGTGTACAATCCATGCAGAGATAAGGTAACAGAAGTGCCTGTTTTTGCTAAGGATATGTGGATAACTGGCAGACCGTTTGCTCTTGTCTCCAAAGCGCTGGCTGATACGGGGGCGACTTGGGGAGATATGTCTAATAAAAATATCTCTTTTTATGAAATGGCGTGCTATAATTCGTGGTGGAAAGAAATGCCTGTCAATCCAGATTGGAATATTAATTCTGGGAATGTAATCATTAAACCTAACACCGTGGACATCATTATTGACAGCGACCCATCTAAACGCCCAATTGTTGATATTCAGTTAACAGATAAATATTTTAGAAAGCAAACGTATAAAAAAGAAGATGTTAGTTTTGATGTTCGTGGGTCTAATAACTCTAAATTGACGTTTGTTTGGAAAGGAACGACTAAATGGATGGTACAACCTTCAGATTGGCTTACCACATCAGATTGGGTAAATGTAACAGTAAATGTAACGATAAACGAGGCACATGGAACATTTCATGTTAACCTTAAAAATTATAATTATTAAAAAGGAGGATTATAATGGACAAAAACAGAAACACAGTAGCTTTATCAAATGGGGCACAGGTAAAGCCTTACAGCGATGACCCTGTGACCACACCAAATTATGAAATTCCGTTGATGGATGCAGAGGAAACAGCCGATTTCATGGGTAAGTGGAATCCGGCTATGAATATCATTGACCAGAGTATCGGGGAGATTCAGCATGTGGGTAGCAATGTTGAATTAAGGGTTGAAAATGTGGAAGACAGGACGGATAAACTGGAGGAAGATGTTGTAAGCATCATTGACAGGTTGGGTAGCTATGCGTCGTTGCCGGGGGATGTTGAAACAAACGCAAAAGATATTTCTGATTTGGCGGAAAAAGTTGTAAAGAATTTTGGAAAACTTACAGACAACACAACTTATCCTCCAGAAAAACCAGTATCAAACGGCGAGCTTACCGCATCAATGTATCTGCCTTCGGGTGTTGTTGCTAGCCATTGGGGGAATTATGGCGATTCGTTTGGTCCTATGTCAAATCGCTCTAATGGAGCGTTGTCAAAACAGGCTGATGATTTGGCACAAACCGCCACCAATCGATGGGGTGCATATTCTGACAGTTATACTGCGGAAACTGTTAATAGTAATGGGGCATTGTCTAATAAAGTGGACTCAATAATAAATAACTACAATAACATCACGCAAAAACTGTCTGGATTAAGATTCCATAGAGCTACCTTAGGGGGTGCTAATGCGGTTATTGATAGAAGCGAATTTACAAACAGTGATAACGATTTGCCATACTACGTCATGGTGTTCGGGTGCTGTTATTCTAATAATACAAAAGAGTATATCCCGGTGTCAATGATGATGCCTATAATAGATATAACCAAAAACACTGTTAAAACTAACGGTTTAACGTTAAATTTTAATGTGCAGTCTGGTTTAAGCCACATAATAGTAGAATTTGCTTCTGGCGGAACACTTCCAAGCGGTAGCTTATTTGATTTTGTTTTAAGTGGAGTTTATGCTAATCCTAACGTTGACAATGAACTTATACCTTTCAAGACAATGCTGTGATATTGTTGGGGGGCATAAACCCCCCCACCCATATTTTAACTTTCATGTTTTTAACCTCCTTTTATAAACAAATATGACCAATGCTCAACAATATAGATTTTGGCAAATCTCGTCTATTAACGCAAGGCTAAGTCCTTCCACCTTTTCATATTCCTTCGGGGTAAAGCCACACGCGTATCGTTTTAATATAATGGTGTTATTCATCTTGTCCTCTCTTTCTCCCCGTATTGCCGATAGGTCAGCTGTGGTTAATTTAGATTAAATTTAAATCCATAGCCTTGTTAACACAAAATAATGTTTCATCGTCCATGTGACAATTTTCAAACAAATCAGCTAATTTAGATGCGTTACAAACTACATAATTTTTGGCAGAAATAATTAATTTGCTATAAGCTATTTTCTCAATGGCATCGGCAACAAATTCCGTTCTTGCCCTAACGTCGTCAATTCTAACATAAATAATAAGCTCCATATTTACCAACCCTTTCTCCCCGTATTGCCGATAGGTCAGCGGTTTGGTTATTTTTTAACAGGATACTGCTCATTAACAATAGCTCTAGCAATGACATGTCCACCTCTTGCTATTGTGCATGAGTCGTAAGGCAATCCTACGCAACCGTTTCTGTGATGAGCATTTAAAACGTAGCCGAAAACCTCCGCCGCCTCTTCTATACCTTCAAATGCAGACTCATATATTATTCTATCAGTCACGTCGTCAAAATGCATATTGCACAGCTCTACTTTGTTTGCATACATATTAAAAAAGAATCAACTCCTTACAAGTCACTTCTCTTTTTACTAGTTTCTAACCTCATATCAATCATCCTTTCTAACATTTATTATTTATCTTTCTTACAATTATATTATAACAAAATATGGTTAATTGTCAACAGTTTTTCTAATATTTTTTCAATCTTTTTTCATAAAAATATTTGACAAAAATGGGGAATCTCTCAACAGCACTTTGGGGGATTCA
>ERZ778511.1839-NODE-1839-length-13042-cov-5.564873_pt1 | contig 13042 bp, 10 predicted proteins | sample MGYA00510347_ERZ778511 | MGnify/ENA primary metagenome ERZ778511 (study PRJEB29527, sample SAMN07138967) | mouse gut metagenome | material: feces | host: mouse | place: China:Nanjing | collected 2016-01-25 ...
TATGAAATCAGGGGCGTTTTTGCGTGCTCCGAGAATGAAGGCTATCATTCCTCCTTCGCTGTGTCCGAGAATGCCGACCTTTGAAAAACGTTTGTCGGAGCGGGCATGACTGATTGCAGCTGCCGCATCCGAGGCGTTGTCGTAAGTGGTTGCCGTCGCAGGGTCTCCTGTCGATTCGGCAAATCCTCTGTCGTCATATCTAAGCGAAGCGATGCCGTTGCGGGCAAGGTAGTCGGCGATTACAGCAAAGGGCTTGTGCCCGAACAGTTCCTCGTCTCTGTTCTGCAGCCCGCTTCCGCTGACCATCACTACAAGAGGAGTCTTTCGGTCTGCATTTTCCGGCAGCGTCAGAGTGGCGGCAAGCGTCACGTCTTTACACTCCGGATTGGTGATGCAAATGTCTTCCGTTGTGTAGGGGAATGGTGGCTGCGGTGTCTGGGGGCGGTTTCTGACAACCTCTCCCGGTGTGAGTTCGAGAGGTATGCTCAGACCTCCCTGGCGGAAAGTGCCGGTCAGGATGTTGTTCTTTACGCATCCTGTGTAGTTCATTCCGATGCGGGGAATGGAGAAGGAAACAGAATCGTTCGACAGATGACTGACATCCGCCTCTATCCCGTATGCTCCCTGGTCCGGAGAGTCCATCGTGATCACATGTGGTTTTGACTGCGGATCCGGGATATGGAAAGCGAGACGCATCTTTACCTGTGGGGTAACCTGAAGCGTGCCGTTCCAGATTCCTTTAATGTCTGCAAACGAAGTGCTGAAAAGACCGCATATCGCAGTCAGTGCCATAATCGGTTTGTGGAGTTTCATGTGCTGGTTTGTTTGGATTACAAATTTACAAATATAATTTGAAAAACCATTGTCTCTTATGGTTTGTTTTAATTCCGATTAACGGGTATTTATCTCGAAAGCATGGAAGTTATGATTATGAATGAGGCTGTGTCCAACAAACTGAAACATTTCTGGAAAGTTGTGTCGAATGTAAGACCTATTGTATGGATATGTCTGTATATCTGTCTTATGCCGCTTTTTGCGCTTGTGTATTATCTGATGCCAGGCGGGCAGTTCAGGATTCCGCAGGATGCCGGCACCGATTTCGGGTCATGGCTTTATTACAGTATCGTGACCATCACCACTCTCGGTTTCGGCGATTATACACCCGCCCACGGATGGGCGCAGGCAGTCACGGCAATAGAGGTTATGTGCGGTTTGATTTTTCTCGGCTTTTTCCTTAATTCAGTTGGTTCCATGAAATCAGAGATTGATGTCGAGTCTGAGATTGAAAAGCAACGGAGAGTGCATAAATCATCGGAATATGAGAAACTTATGAAGAATATACCGGTGCTGCTGCATAAACTCAATCTATATCTTTCTTTCTGTTACGCCGTTACAACTCCTTTGTCAAGAAGGGGAGTAGGCGGGGAATATAATCCTGATTTCAGTTTCAACGATATGCATGACCTTTATCTTCCTTCGGGGATTCCTACAGACCACTCATCGCGTGCGGCTGTGGAGGGGTTGATGGCATGTGCGTCGGCTACAAGCCTTTATCTTGATTCCCTGCAGTCGAGGGTAGACCTTACATTGTGGCCTGAACTTCTTGAGGACAGTTTTGGTTTTGTTGCCGCATGTCAGATGTTTGTTTCGGAAGATTTATTGAAAGACTGGCCGGAAAGAGAACTGCATAAATCATCGATGCATACTTTGGATGATGCCGTAAGGAAAATATCGGATGATATTAAATCATGGAGCGGACCTGCGGAGTCTGGTAAACGGCTTGATATGGCACCTGCTGTAGAACTCTTTCATTTTATCAAAGAAACCGGAAAGCTGGCGCGTGACATAGAACTGTCTGCAACGCGTGTCGCATCTTCCCCTGCGATCTCCAATTGACTTTTAACTTAAGAAACAGCGGTGTGTCAAAATTGATAAAATTTGACACACCGCCTTTATTTTAGCCGGATGGCGAGGATGCTGTCAGAATGGTCCGGATGGTCGTTGGCTGAATGACACATCCTCCTCTAAAGGATTTGACATAAACCTGCAATACGAGGAAAGCGTTTAAATATAAAATGAATAGATGTGATAGGAGTAGTTAGAACCATATTGATTGATTTGTGCGTCGTTTGTTCGTGTCTGATATTGTCAGGCTGCAGTTGGATATATGACAATCATTATTGTTGTGAAATCAACGAGGAGGAAGGTTCCTTTGATGTTTTCAGCGACTGGCATGAATGTCCTGATGCCGATCCTGCGGGTATGGCTTATATGTTTTTTCCCGTTTCGGGAGGAGAGCCGTGGCGTTTCGATTTCCCTAAGAAAGATGGCGGTCCGTTGATGCTTCCTGACGGAGTGTTTCATGTTCTTTCATTTAATGATGACACTTCACGGGTGTTATTCGGAAATGAAGGAGATTATTCCAAGTTTTATTGTTATTGCAGGGAAACAGGACTTTACAATGGTCTTTTAACCGCCGGTCCGGGAGAGGTGATAGGTGCTGCAGTCACGGAAGAGGGCGAGAAGGTGATGGAAGCGCCTGATGAGATGTGGGGAGAATGCGTGGAATGGTTTTCTCTTGAAGCAAGCGGTGTGGAACTCCGCAGGAAAGAAGATGATCCGGAAATCAGCTATAGTGACCGTATACTTTTTATTTATCCTCATTTGCTGACACCCCGCTATAGTTATGTCGTCTCGGATATCAGTAATCTTTCGGGAGTGGCTCGTATGTGCGCCTCGTTAAGCGGGATGTCACCGAGTCTTGAATTGGCGACAGAAGAGACTTCCGGAGACCATGTTACTTTACCGCTTGCCGCTGAGAGGAGCGGAGAAGGAGAGGTGTCGGGCTCAATTTATACATTTGGTCCGGCTGCGGATGAAGATACGGCACATAAACTTACGCTTTATTTCTGGCTTGTAGATGGCAATAAATTCAAATATGAATTTGATGTGTCTCGCCAGATTCTGGAAGCTCCCGATAAAATGGATGTTATTCTCAAAGTAGGAGGGATTGAACTGCCGGAGTCCGGTCCTCCTGCCGGTGACGGAGCTTTTGATGTTACTGTAGACGGGTGGAATACGTATATCATCGATATCAATTCCTGAATAAAAAAATTTATAATAATACACTACTATGAAAACACTGTATGTAATTTTAGCATCGATTGTCGGTACGGGAATGATTACCTCTTGTTCAGACAATGAACCGGTTGTTGAGCGGGACACGGGAAATGCAATCAGTTTTGGCGCGCTTGTGCCGAATACCACGCGGTCTGCCGCCACTACAACTTCCACGATAAATAGTTTTCAGGTTTATGCCTTTACGGCTGGTAAACCATATATGGAGAATGTGACAGTGAACCGAGACGGCGCGACATGGTCATATTCCCCAATTATGTATTGGCCCGAGACTCCTGTCAATTTCTACGCATATAGTCCGGATATATCAAACTCACCAGATGTCGAATCTTCCGGGCTGAATTCAATTGTCAATTATAACAATCAGGGCTCCACAGACTTCCTGTATGCCGTAACTGTAGGACAAGTTGCCAAGTCTACACCGGTGATGATGAATTTCCGTCATGCGATGTCGAAGGTCAATGTCAGGTTGAGCAGTTCAAATTCAGCAATCAGGGTATCAGTGAATCATATCTCGTTGCTTAACGTAAATCACAAGGGATCTTTCACCTTTCCGTCTGTCTCTACTGCCGCCGGTTCGCAACAAGGCGTCGGAAGTTGGAGTAATCTGAATTCACCTCTCGACATTCTTATTTTCTATGCATTGTCACCAGAGGATGCACTGACCTTGACAAGCACACCGGTGGATGTTACTGAAAACAATCTTAATATTGATTATATGTTGCCTCAGCCGCTGACTACAGTGGATTTCAACGGAAGCGAATTCACAGGAAATGCAATTCAGGTTGATTGTGAGATTTTTGATGCCGCGTCAGGTGCTAAAATCTGGCCTCGCCAAGACACTCCTGATTATCTGCTTGTGCCGCAGAGTTCGTGTGGCAGACTCATATATCCTCTGACAACCGCTACTCTTACTGAATGGAAAACAGGTTGCTCGTATATCTATAATATAAAGATTGACAATCCGAACGTGCTTAAGCCTATCGACTTCAACGTTACCGTGGATGAATTCAATATCGACAATTGACAGTTGTCATCTGAAGTGTGCAAACCGACAGACGGCTCCGGAAGAATCTATCCGGAACCGTCTGTCTCTTTTATCTGTTTGTACTTTCAGATATGTTTTTTCAGTTCGGAACATGCATCTTCAAGCAGATTCAGCACGATCTCGAATCCTGCGGCTCCTTCCCAATAAGGGTCTGGAATAGAATCGGCTTCAGGGTAGTGCACGGCGAAATCGCTCATACGAGCGATTTTCGACTCAGATTCGGGAGAGGGTGCGGCATCATGGAGATCATCAATATTGCGGTCGTCCATGCCTATGATAAGGTCGAACCATTCGAAATCCGAGGTGCGAATCACGCGACTTCTGTGGTCAAGGTGAAGTCCGCGCCCGAATGCGGCGTGGCGCATCCTGCGGTCGGGAAGGTCTCCGGCGTGTCCACCGTAGAATCCTGCCGAATCAAGTTCCGGACGCTTGTCATCAGGCATATCTTTGGTAATTTCCCTCATTATACCTTCTGCCGCAGGGCTGCGGCAGATATTGCCGAGGCAGACGAACAATATTCTTACCGGTCTGTTTTCAGCTTCCGCCTGATTGCGTGCCCTCTTTACTGCTGCAATGCTCTCGGCGGAAGGTTTTTCATTATAATTCCTGTTCATGTCTCATTAACGTGAAATAACTCTTCAGAGTGTGGGAATACATTGTATTTTAACTTAAAATATTAAAAAATGAAAAGATATTGCCATAAGATTGTAAATTCAGATTAATTGTAATATCTTTGCAAAAGAAATGCAAAATGTTTCTTTTCGAAATATATGTGCTTTCAAAATTAGAATAAATTAAACCTAACATCATATATATGACAAAAAGATTAAAGAGCATAGCTGCTCTATTCTTATTTGCCACGGTTGCGTTGACTTCTAATGGGCAGATTCTTAAGTCTCCGGACGGTGCATTGTCTATGAAATTCACCCTTACCGGTGAGGGGACTCCTCAGTATACATTAGATTTCAAAGGGAAAACAGTGGTGAATCCCAGTCGTCTCGGATTTGAAATCAAGAAGACCAAACAGGTTAAAGACGGCAGGCATCTCAAAGACGGTTTTGAGGTTGTGTCTGTAGATACTCTGTCTGTTGATGAAACATGGCAGCCTGTCTGGGGAGAAGAAAAGGAGATCCGTAATAACTACAAAGAAATGGTAGTTAACCTTAAACAGAAAGACACGAAGCGTCTGATGTCTATACGCTTTCGCCTTTTTGATGACGGACTCGGATTCAGGTATGAGTTCCCGATGCAGAAACGTCTCAGCTATTTCGTGATTACAGATGAGTTGACGGAGTTCGCGATGCCAGCCGACCATGAAGCATACTGGATTCCCGCTGATTACGACACTCAGGAATTTGATTACACCCGTAGCCGCATGTCGGAGATTCCCTCAAAGGCGGACGAAGTTCGCGGTCCCACTTATGACTGGACAACCGTCCCTTCGGAGCGCGGTGTCCAGACTGCGTTGATGCTCAAGAGCGACGACGGTCTCTATATCAACCTGCATGAGGCGGCGTTGGTCAATTATCCGTGTATGCACCTTGAACTGGAACCGAATACGAACACGTTCAAGGCTATGCTCACGCCTGACGCTGTCGGCGACAAAGCATATATGCAGACTGACTGCGTCACTCCCTGGCGCACGGTCATTGTCAGCGATGACGCCCGCGATATACTCGCTTCCCGTATAACGCTCAATCTTAACGAACCCTGCAAGATTGAGGACACAAGCTGGATAAAACCCATGAAATATGTGGGGGTATGGTGGGAGATGATAAACCGCAAGAGCAAATGGAGCTATACCAATGACCTACCCAACATTCACCTTGACAAGGTGGATTATACCAAAACCAGACCGCATGGAAAGCATGGCGCAACAACAGAAAATGTGAAGAAATACATAGATTTCGCAGCAGAGCATGGATTCGACGGAGTTCTCGTCGAGGGGTGGAACATCGGCTGGGAAGACTGGTCCGGCAAGATGAAGGACGAAGTGTTTGATTTTGTCACTCCCTATCCTGATTTCGATCTGCCCGCGATACGGGATTACGCGAAATCAAAGGGTGTGAAGATGATCATGCATCATGAGACCTCAAGCTCAGTGCGTAATTACGAACGCCGCATGGACGAGGCATATCAGTTTATGAAGGACAACGGCTATGATGCGGTAAAAAGCGGATATGTGGGCAACATAATCCCTGCAGGAAGCAACCATTTCAGCCAATGGCTTGTAAACCATTACCAGTATGCTGTGGAGAAAGCCGCCGACTATAAGATAATGGTCAATGCTCATGAGGCTGTGCGTCCCACCGGAATATGCCGCACATGGCCAAACCTCATCGGCAATGAGTCGGCACGCGGTTCCGAGTATCAGGCTTTCGGCGGAAGCAAGCCGAGCCACACAACTATTCTTCCTTTCACCCGCCTTGTGGGCGGACCGATGGATTACACACCCGGACTGTTCGAAAACGATATGCGCAAGTATAATCCCAAAAACACATCATGGGTGAACACCACGCTTGCAAACCAGCTTTCGCTCTATGTCACAATGTCAAGTCCGCTTCAGATGGCAGCTGATTTTCCTGAGACATACGAGAAGTTCATGGATGCCTTCCAGTTCATCAAGGATGTGGCGCTCGACTGGGACAAAAGTTATTACCTTGAGGCAGAACCTATGGAATATCTCACTGTGGCGAGAAAAGCCAAAGGTGAGGAGAAATGGTTTGTCGGCGGCACAAACGGTGCCGATCCCCGCACCGCCGAAGTGGATTTCAGTTTCCTTCCTGCCGGAAAATACAAGGCGGTTATATACCGCGATGCCAAAGACGCACACTACAGAAATAATCCTCAGGCATACGTGATTGAAACCAAAAACGTGACACCCAAAACGAAAATGAAAATATATGAGGCGGCGGGTGGAGGTTTCGCTATCTCTGTATTGCCCCTCTGACACACAATCTATACCACATAAAACACACAATGCGAAAACCGGAGAGCGGGGCGTCCCGTTCTCCGGTTTTATTATATCAGACACAGCTTCTAAACTGGTTCAGAGATCGCTTGTCAGTGAATCTTCAATACCGGTATGGTTTTATATTCCATATCTTTGGGCAACGACACCGCGAGTCCTCCGGATGTCTGTCTGAATTTTACGCGTCCGTGTCCGAGCAATTCCACGCGTTTTACTTTGGTATTGCCGGAGGAGAGTGATCTGATGTTTACTTTATTGTCTTCCGGCCATGCAAGCACAATGGCATACAACGTTTTGTCTTTTGATGTGAAACGTATCTCTTCGGCGGTCATGTCGGAATAAGCTCCCTCGTTGAATCCCTGGTCATTGAGCGGTATGGCTCTTTCTGCAATAGGACCCTCTCCGAACCGTTTCCAGGGGCGTGTGTCGAAAATCGCTTCTTTGTTTCTGTTCATCCATTTGCCGATACCGTCTATTATCACTGCTTCCTTGTCGTCGAAAGTGCCGTCAGCGCGTAGCGGGATGTTGAGAAGGAGATTACCGTTTTTACTCACTATGTCGGCAAGAAGTCTGATTACTGTCTGCGCCGATTTGTAATGTCCTTTGTTGTATATGTCGGTATTGTAATGCCAGCCTCCGATACATGAGCATGATTGCCACGGAAGGGGTATTATCTCGTTAGGTGCGCCTCGCTCAACATCCCATACCAATGCCTCTTTCTGCAGATCGGTAAGAATCTTGCCGAACATCACGGCTTCATTCTTTCCTCCGTGGGTCTGCATGTTATGGTTGTAGAAGTGCGCCGCTATCTTGAGTCCGGCATCGCTTACCGGGTAGAACGGTACGCCGGTGGTGTCGAAATACAGCAGATCGGGATTGTAATGGTTGATAACATCAAGCGTGCGGTTGTAGAAGTTGGTGCAGAATTCTTCAGACGGGAGTGCCGCGCCGTTTCCCCATCCCCATTGTTTTCCGACCATGCCGTCTGCCCAGCTGCCTTCGCTGAGAGGGTGGTTCTGCACATAGAGCTGCTGAGGATCCATTCCTTCCCACCATTTTCCTTTGCCGTCGGCAGCGGTCAGGACCCCGTCATAAGGGATTCCCATCTTGTCCCCATTGCGGTCATAACGTCGGGAAGGCTCATACCATGTCCAGGCATGGTCTGCGTGCAGGCTGACCCCGAAAGGAAGACCATGCTTGCGGGCTGCCGCAGCCCATTCGGCGAGAATGTCTCGTTTAGGACCGATATTTACAGAATTCCACGGTTGGTATTTGCTGTCCCAGAGGTCGAAGTTGTCATGATGGTTGCCAAGCACAAAGAAATATTGCGCACCAATACTTTTGTAAATTGCCACAAGACTGTCAGGATTCCACTTTTCAGCCTTGAAAAGCGGCAGTATGTCCTTGAAACCGACTTCAGAAGGGTGCCCGTAGTTGGCAACGTGATGTTTGTATGCATGTGAGCCTTCCTGATACATTCCGCGTGCCATCCAGTCGCCGGATCCTTCCACGCATTGCGGTCCCCAATGCGCCCAAATGCCGAATTTCGCGTTGCGGAACCATTCCGGAGTCTTGTATTTGCGCAGAGACTCCCATTCAGGTTCAAATGTCCCCTTTGCCATAGGTTCGTCAGCTTCTGAGACTTTGATAGTCGGTTGTGGAACCTCATTGGCATATCCGGATTGTATCGCTGCCGATATTGTCAGTACGGATATGGATGAAATTAATATTTTTTTAAACATGATCATTTAAGTATGTATTTTGTTTCAGAATTGCGGTTGTCAGTAGTTGCCTTGATGATAATTGTGCCGGGAGCCATGTTTGACATCTCAAAAAATCGCTTTGCTGATGTCGATACCGGTGTATGTCAAATTATCAATTTAACATTTCTGCATGATGTTCAGGCGGACGTCGGGAGTGAGCCCCGGAGTCTTCCGGCGTGGAGGAGGGTCATAGACGCATTGTCATGCCGGTTTAATTTGACAGTTCGATAATTTCGCAATCGCGCATTTCTGTGCCGTCAATGGTGATGCGTACCAGCGTGCGCACTCTCTGCCACCCTTGGTTGCCGGCAGCCCCTGGATTTATGTGGAGCAGGTCAAGCTCGTTGTCGAAAATGATTTTAAGCAGATGGGAGTGACCGTCGACCATCAGTTTTATTCTCTCCTCTTTTAGCAGTCTCTTCATACCCGGTGACCATTTGCCCGGATAACCCCCGATATGGGTGAGCAGCACCCTGACACCTTCTATTGTGAAAATATCGGTTTCGGGACATTGGCGTCTGACCATGCCGTGATCAATATTTCCGGAAACTGCCCTTACCGGGGCTGTTTCACGCAAACGTTCGATTATGGTGTAGTCACCGATGTCTCCGGCATGCCATATTTCATCGCAATCTTTGAAATGCAGGGCATAGCGGTCGTCCCACATGCCGTGGGTGTCGCTCAGTATTCCGATTCTTTTCATCTGACAAGTATCTTGCGGCATTGGGAGATATACAGACCGGGTGTGGCTGAACCGACGGGATAAGGCACGCGTCTGCCGTTAATGTCATACCATTCAGTCTGTCTGATGTCTCTCACGATATTTCTCCGGGTTTACGAATAGACGCACGCGCATGGCGTTCATCCCTTCCTCTTTCAGCCACGGCATAAGATCAGCAATCGGTTTGCCGTCATGTTCCTTATATTTTGCACCGGCATCTTCATAGTCGGGAAGAAGTGAAATGTCGCCGCCGACATATCGCTGTGCCTGTGTGGATATTCCGTAAAAGGCTGCAAGCGAAAGCAATGCATAAATTGCTCCTGTTAATTTCATAAGTCTGTAATTTTAAGTAAATCTGTAATTCAGAAGCGGTTGGTTCAAGTTTATACAATAGTATGCCGATAAGTAAAGGAGAGCAGTGCGGTTTGTCCGCTCTCCTTTTATCATATTGCATTATTGACGCATGTCAGTTTTATTGTCTGAGAGCTGCAATGGAGGCGCGGATCGCTTCCAGCTTCTCGGTGGCGTCGCTCTGTTTCTTGCGCTCGACTGCCACAACAGCCTCAGGTGCGTTGTTGACAAATTTTTCGTTAGATAGTTTTTTCTCCACTCCGGCAAGGAATTTGGTGTAATATTCAAGTTCCTTGTTAAGTTTCGCAAGTTCCTCTTCCACGTTTATTTTGCTTTCGAGAGGCACACTGTATTCGACTGCACCAACGATAAATGCTGATGATGCGGCTGTTTTTTCCTCAACCGGCTCTATGGCTGAGAGGTTTGCCATCTTTGCAAGGATAGCGTCAAGAGAGTTGTCGTGCGCTCCCTTTATGTGAAGAACCAGAGGCTCTTTCTGAGCAATCTGTTTCTGTTTGCGGATAGTGCGTACACCCGCGATCACTTCTTTAAGTGTTTCGAACTGTGCGAGTATGGGAGCCTCGCAGACAGTTGCTTCAGGAAGAAGGGCATACATGATGCTTTCGCCTTCTTTGCGTTCCGCGAGATGTTGCCATAATTCCTCTGTTATGAAAGGCATGAAAGGATGTAGAAGACGAAGAAGAGTGTCGAAAAAGCCGAGTGTGGCATCGAAAGTCTTCTTGTCGACCGGTTGTCCGTATGCCGGTTTCACCACTTCAAGATACCATGACGAGAATTCATCCCAGAAAAGGCGGTAAATCGCCATAAGCGCCTCCGAGATACGGAACTTGCCCATGAGGTCATCGACCTCTGCGATAGTGTTGCCGAGCTTAGCGGCAAACCATCTGATCCCGGCTGCTGCACTCTCCGGCTGCTGCGCTTCATCGCTGACCTCCCAGCCTTTTACGAGACGGAAAGCGTTCCATATCTTGTTGCAGAAATTGCGTCCCTGCTCGCAAAGAGAATCGTCATACATTATGTCGTTGCCAGCCGGAGCTCCGAGCATAAGCCCCATGCGCACTCCGTCAGCACCGAACTTGTCGATAAGATCAAGAGGGTCTGGGGAGTTGCCGAGTGATTTCGACATCTTGCGTCCAATCTTGTCTCTGACGATACCTGTGAAATATACGTTGTTGAATGGCTTGTTGTCTGCAAATTCGTATCCGGCTATGATCATGCGTGCCACCCAGAAGAAAATAATGTCAGGTGCTGTCACAAGATCTGCAGTCGGATAGTAGTATTTAAACTCTTTATTGTCAGGATCAAGGATTCCGTTAAACAACGAAATTGGCCATAACCAAGATGAGAACCATGTGTCAAGGCAGTCAGGATCGCGTTTGAGGTCGGCAATTGTGAGACTTGCATTACCACTCTTTTCTATAGCCTTCAGCAGTGCCTCTTCTTCGTTCTCGGCGACTACATAGCCCCCTTCCGGAAGGAACCAAGCCGGTATCTGGTGTCCCCACCACAACTGACGGGAGATGCACCAGTCTTTGATATTGGTCATCCAATGGCGGTAGGTGTTTTTGAATTTAGCGGGTATGAATTTGATGTCATCGTCCATTACTGAGGCGAGAGCAGGCTTGACAATTTCTTCCATCTTCACGAACCATTGCATGGACAGTTTGGGTTCTATCACCGCATCCGTGCGCTCGGAGTGTCCAACCTTGTTGACGTAGTCTTCCACTTTTTCGACGAGTCCTGCCTTGTCGAGATCAATCATGATCTGTTTTCGGACATCGAAACGGTCCATGCCGACATACATTCCACCGGCTTCGGATATTGTGCCGTTGTCATTGAATATGTCAATTGAGGGGAGGTTGTATTTGTCACCGAGCATATAATCGTTTACATCATGTGCCGGTGTGACCTTGAGGCATCCTGTGCCGAAATCCATTTCCACATATTCGTCCATTATGATAGGCACGGCACGACCAACGAGTGGAACAATGACCTTTTTCCCTTTTAGCCAGGTATAGCGGGGATCGTTAGGATTCACACAGACAGCGGTGTCTCCGAGAATGGTTTCGGGACGGGTTGTCGCAACTATGATATATTTATCTTCTTCTCCCTCTACGCGATAGCGGAGATGGAAGAGATGACTCTGTTCCTCTTTGTAGATAACCTCTTCATCCGAAAGTGCCGTCAGAGCCTTGGGATCCCAGTTTACCATGCGCACACCCCGATAGATGTAACCCTTGTCATACAGTTTGTTGAAGACGCGGATCACGCTTTCAGATCGGATGTCATCCATCGTGAACGCAGTGCGTTCCCAATCGCACGATGCTCCGAGCTTGCGAAGTTGCTGCAGGATTATGCCGCCATACTTGTTTGTCCAATCCCATGCATGATTAAGAAACTCCTCACGGGAAAGGTCGGTTTTGGCTATTCCTTCGGAAGCGAGCTTAGCCACGACTTTTGCCTCAGTGGAGATTGCCGCATGGTCGGTTCCCGGCACCCACAGCGCGTTCTTACCTTGCATGCGGGCGCGACGCGTTAGAATGTCCTGAATCGTATTGTTGAGCATATGCCCCATGTGTAGCACTCCGGTTACGTTTGGCGGCGGTATCACAATCGTGTAGGGTTCGCGCTCATCCGGTTCGGAATGGAACAGACGGTGTTCCATCCAGTATGTATACCATTTTTCCTCCACTGCAGAGGGATCGTACTTCGTGGCTAATTCGTTCATGAGAATTATTGCTTATCTGTTGATGAATTATTGCTTATCTGTTGATATTGTCGTTTAATTTCGGTTTCAGACCGAAGCTCGGCTGCATTTTCATGCAACGGAGTCAGACTCATTCATCCGGTCAGCTCTTATATGAGCCGAACTCGTTTAGAAAGAGTCCATTCAAAATGCAAAGTTAATAAAAAAACTGATATACAGGGCTGCCGTGAGCCGGGATTCACAAGTTTTTTTGCCGATCAACACGGCCCTAACGGCATTCGCCCCACCATCGGTCAAAAGTACGCGGACACACCCTGCGCAT
>ERZ778511.1854-NODE-1854-length-12980-cov-3.044255_pt1 | contig 12980 bp, 10 predicted proteins | sample MGYA00510347_ERZ778511 | MGnify/ENA primary metagenome ERZ778511 (study PRJEB29527, sample SAMN07138967) | mouse gut metagenome | material: feces | host: mouse | place: China:Nanjing | collected 2016-01-25 ...
CGTACAGAAAATAAATGACCCTTCCCCATTTACGACCATTGCATCAAAATCATATTGGTCAATATTCAACTCTGATAAAACAGGATTCGCAGGTAAGCACTTTTTCAAATTTTTTATGGATTTCTCCATATCATGAGAGATGAAATCAAACCATTCAGCTTTTTTAGTCACTTGTTGCAACTTGTAACAAACTCTAGCCGCAAATGGCTGCACTTTATTCCAATACTTTAGTTTACCTAGAATTTTATATATAAATGATGGAAAGTATTTAAAGTACACTATACGAGGAAATAAAAATGTAACATTGCCCGTAACTCGACCTACGATTGAATGTTTTGATCCAACAATTAATGACAGAGCCGTACTTGTCGCTCTACATCCATAATTACCTCGTATACGATTATCACCTATGTATAAAATTCTCATATCTAAAGTTTTACAAATCTTAATATCGGTTTTATAAACAATTCTTTTTCTAACTTATTCATACCGAATAAGAAAAACAAGATTAAATAAGTCACAGTATATGTAAGTATGCCGACAACCAATGATATAGGCTCGGAGTAATCACAATAATTTAATGATATTAAACCCATTAATGTAAATACTATTGGAATTGGTAGCATTTTTATTATTTCTTTCCAAAATACGCCTATTGCTATGTTCTGATAAAGTTTATAATAAAGATTCATTATGATACCTTGTCCTATAATCAATGCACCTCCGATTGCGATGGCACATCCTACAGGACCCATCTTTTTCGATAAAAACAATTGGAACCCGAGACTAACAACTGAAATTGCAACATACAATAACGATCGAAATTTCATCTGGTTACGCGCCTGCAAAATAGTAACTCCCGAATTCTGTATTAGCGGAACAAATAGAGCTACAAAAAAAATCAATGTAATATAATAAGAGTCTAAATAACCACTTCCCGCCCATAAGATTATAAAACTTTTTCCAAACACGATGAAACCCGAAAGGATAAAAAGCATTACTATACCTTGCAACCGTCCTGTCTTAATAAATAAATCTGAAATTTCTTTATGATTATTACTCTTGGCAACCATAGCTGTCATTTTCGGCAATAATACACTCGCTATGGATGTAGAAAATTGCATGTACATTTGTTGAAGCATTATTGCTACTGAAAAAATTGCGACAGCTAATGTACCGGATATGGCCCCAAGAACGAATTGCCCTGTTCCCCAATAAATTCTATCCATTACTGCATTCAAGAATATCCAAAATGAGTATGTCGCAATTTCTTTTATAAAAGTCCAATTGAGTTTGCCGAATATAATTTTGACATGTAGTTTCCGCTTGCAATAAATTAAATTCAATATAAGTGTTACAAGATTAAAGATTGTTTGAACGATGACTAAAGCTACAGCTTTATATCCTACAGCAAGAACTAATATCAGAACACCGGTAGAAATTATTATACGAATTATATTTACAACCCTTTGAAACACAAAATTTTCATAAGCAGATATTATTGAGCCAAAAATACTTAATGGGAATGTAAATGCCAGATTAAATGTCAGAAGCAACATCATATATCTCGCTTGATTAAGTTCTGACATCGTCATTGTATTATCAAACAACTCATCAACATTAAAATAAAGCCCTAAGCCACCACATAATGCAATGATTCCTATGATTGAATATACAATAAGAAACATACCAAACATCTCCCATTGTTCTTTCTTTTTTCCTTCCGCACGAAATTTAGCTGTATACCGTATTATAGCATTACCAAAACCAAAATCCAATATTGTAAGGTATGCAATTACAGATGCTACCAGTGAATATAACCCATACTCATTTTGTCCCAAACACCGAAGCATATAAGGAGTATAAGCCAACCCAACTAAAGTGTTGAGAGCGATAATCACATAGTTTAAGACTACACCGGCTTTTAGCTGATTCACGTCTAAACAGACTTATGTATGAAATTAGTCGAGGGAGGGGGCGAGGAGGTAGTCGAGGTCGAGGCCGTAGGCTTGGCGGTCGTTGGGGTCGAGGTTGGGGTTACGGGAGAGCTGGCGGAGGAGATGCAGTTCAAGGTGAGCGGCGCAGTCGGCAGCTATGTATCGGTAGCGGGCGGTGCGCACAAAGTGAAAAGCGGCACGGAGAGTATCGGCGTCGCCGGCATCAATGTCGTCAAGACGTGATGCATAGTCGGCGGCAAGTCTGTGCTTGAACGCATCCTGATCAGGCACGAAAGCAATCAGGTCATTGTCGATAAGCGATGTGGCTATGCTTAAAGCTTCATCAAGAGTCATGTCAGCGAACTCCGCCGAACCGGCGCAGAGCTTCATCCATCGGTCAAGCGTGGATGAGTACCACAACAGCGGTCGATCGAAATACAATGGATCGCGACGTGAGAGTCGGGCCGATATGACCCCAAGCAATGCGGAATCGGATATCTGACGGTCGCCTTTAACTTTGGCATTGAATACATGCGTGTACCAACGGTTAAGAAACTTCATTGATGCAGGCCGGTGAAAAGCCATTCTATACACAAGATCAAACGGATACAGTGCCGTGAGTACAAGGTGGGGCGGTATGGTATGAATGTATCGCTCTACCCCGTCTATCCAATGCTTGGCCTCTTTAACCACGGCAGAAAGCGGTGCGGGAGCCACATCGCGAGTGCGGTATGGGGCTGTACGCTGCATCAGCGAAAGCAGCAGGTGACCGGCACCGAACACTTTATTGCCGTCGGTATAGTCGACGACAGAGCAGTCAGGGATATTGTAAGTCGTTAAAACGTCGGTTATCATTCAGCGTATAGGCTCGACATCAACAAGATCGATAGCGCATTTGGCGCACCCGAGTATATCAAGACGGACCAATAGTTCACTTTGCCCTTCATTTGACACAAGGACCTCGCCTTCAAGTCCACACAAGCTGCCGCGGATTACCCTGACTCTGTCGCCTCGTCCGTAAGTACGGTCGACAAGACCTACCGGAGTGTCGGAATGGCCTAACATGAAGCGCAGATTTCTAATCTGCACCTCGGGAATAGTGGCCACAGGCCTGCCGCCTACAGTCGACGCGGCGGCTTTATTGGTGAGGAAACGCGATATGTATGGCTCGTTGACTACAATTCTGCGCTCACACTCTGTACAATATATAAATACAGCGGAAGTGATGACCACACGGTCGACAGATACGCGCCGTCCGGTGCGCCATACCCTGACATCTTTTTGTGTGGCAACAAAGCAGTCGTAGCCCGCTTTATGGAGTTTTTGCGCCGCCGACTTCTCGGTATTGTTCTTAACAATAGCAATGAACCAATACCTTTTGTCCACGCCTACGGCGCTGCCGACATCAAAAGATTCCGGCGTAACAATGTGTGATTCAGTTTTGATATTTATGGAATTAATATCCATACGTCACAATCTCTTTATAAGAGATACTTAATCGTATGCAAAATTAGCAATTATTTATTAAACAGCGTAATTTGGACATGAAAAATTATATACAATTGGCTCAAACAAGTGAGTGTTTATCGAAAAGAGAAGCTCTGTGGGCGTAATTTACTGAATTACAAGTACATTGTTACTTATCACAATCTCTTATAAAGAGAGTTGCATTTTATAGTCATCAAAAGCCGGTAAAGGCTTTCGCCTCTGTAAGCCGAGGACGAAGTCCCCGAATCAGAGCGGTAAAACACCATAAAAGAGTCAGTCAATGACTCTCGCTCCATGTTTACAAGAGATGATTAATAAGCACAATTCTTTTTCAGACTCGAAACCGAATGGTGTATCACTAACCGGGCACTTCGTACCCGACTAACAGATAGCTTGAGTCTTTAACAGACTCAGCATGTTGCTACACAAAACATCATCACATAGGATATTTAGCAGGTCAGATGCAAAACCCGTTTGAAGAGTTAACGTCCTGTCGGAAAGCAGGTCCGCCAATACCATGGCGTCCGTTTATCCGTATGGCCATATAGTCCGGAACCGGCCGATGTATTACCGGCGCTCCTACAAGAAGAGTTATATTTAAACAACCGTTTTTTTACATTGACGGCCGAAACCGACCGATGCCGAGTCGGTTTATTTATTGCGGAAATCCAAAGAGAAATGTCCGGAGACATGAAGCATCGAGAGGAAATAGACCATCCCCTCATAGTAACGGTATTTTCCGGTAGGCGGCTCAACATCCCAAAGGCGTTGAACGTACTCCTTGGCAAGTTCACGATCAGCCTCGTCATCTGACGAAGCCAGCGCAAAAGCGGCCACGGCATTTGCGCCCGCCATACCTACGCTGTATTCTCCTTCTGAATATTTACCGTCGAGAGTGAAACGAGAGTGCCTGAAGCCGTCATTTTTAAAAAAGCGAAGCAATCGGCGCATACCGTCGGTCTGCCGTTCTTTATCCTCACCGGTCAAGTAATAGTCCATACCCACGTTCATGGCACAACGGATAGCGTCGTACATGTACATAGACGTGTCATAACCAGAATATTTCCAGCGGAAAGGAGAACCGTCATAATTGCTGTAGTCCGAGTAAAGTCCGGTCACAGGATGGGCGGCATCTATAAGATGAGATCGAGATGCTGATGCGGCTTTAGCCCAAAAATCACGATTATCGGCAGCGGTGGCCGACCACATCTGCAGAAATGCCGGCAGATGATATGACGGGTCGGTGAAATAGTATCCGCCCCTATCGGGCACAAACGTTATCATATAATTGTCGGAGTTAAACAGGTTGTAGACTCCTGTCGCCTCTCCGTTCTTGTTCATTATTTTATGAAGTATAGCATTGGCCTCATCGGTATAAAGGGGTTCATCCCATCGCTGCCCCGCAAGCAATAATGATGTGACGTAATACAATTCGCCGTCGGAAGCGTTGCTGTTACCTATCTTATTGCCTTCCGCGTCGCACTGCCAGCAAAAATATCCGTCCCACGGTGTGGATTTATCATAGGCCATATTGGCTTTACTCCACGACCAGAGCCGATCAAACTCATCGCGCCTGTCAAGCTGAACGCTTATCATCATTCCATACGACATACCCTCGGTGCGCACATCATTGTTTCCGGTGTCCATTATAAAGGCCATACCGTCATCAGACAGATAATATACGCTCTTCTCGCCATCACGATCGTAACGGTCCAAATCGCCCGGAGTGAAAAAATGGTGCCACAAGTCATCTATACGCCTATCCACCTCTTCCCTATCTTTACCGAGAAGTGTTGTAAATAGATTCTCGCCCGACATGGGAAATGCAGTCAACACGACAGCGATTGTCAAGGTCAGACGTAGGGCTATGTTCATCATTAAGTTCATATTATATATGTATCCTTTTTATTTTTCAAACAGGCGTGCCATAGAGCGCTTGTCCTCACGCTCTTTGATAGACTGGCGTTTGTCGTATTCTTTTTTACCGCGACCGATGCCTATTACAAGCTTGGCAAGACCGCGCTCGTTTATAAACAAGCGCAGGGGCACGATAGTGAATCCGGTTTCCTTGCCGTTTTTTTCAAGTTTTGCAATCTCTTTTTTATTAAGGAGCAATTTACGGTCGCGGCGTTCGGCATGGTTGTTGTACGTGCCATAAAAATACTCGGCGATGTACATGTTTTTAACCCACACCTCGCCGTTATTTACAAAGCAGAACGTATCGACAAGACTTGCCTTGCCTTGACGTATAGATTTAATCTCTGTTCCCGTCAACACTATGCCGGCGGTGAAAGTATCGGTAATCGCATAATCAAAGCTGGCCCTGCGATTCTTTATGTTGATATCCTTAGCATTCATAATCAAGCGTGCAGTAATAATCTTCTAAACAAAAATTCAAGCACATAAGGCGGAAGCAGGATGGAAATTGTGCTTAAAAATATATATTTCACGCCACTGTTATCTTTTATGCACATATATCGTGCGCCCATCCACATAACCAGCAATACAAATACAGGCAAAAACTGTACAACGGAAAGCTCCATCGGTATACAGTTGCCTATTACAGATATCACAGCCAACAATGACAGATTATATATAATATATGTGTGATACTTCTTTTCATTCAATTCACCGTCGACCATTGACCGACCGAATACCGAGAACATGAATGACGCAAAAAAATATGACGCAAAATAGGCTATGAAAGTTATTATAGCCCTTTGCACAAGCTCAATAAGTCCGGCATCAATGTCATAAAAGTGCCTTATAAACACGGTGCAAGCGGTTATGCCAAGGAGCGGATAAAACCCTTCGGCACATATCTTTCGCGGATCATCACCTTTGGCGGCAATGTCCTCCCATCCTTTGGCGGGAGATATAATAAGTTGTATGAGAAGTCCTAAAAACTTTAACATCAGAAGCAATTTGATACCGCAAAGTTAGCAATATATCTTAAAAAAACAGTAATTTTGTATTTACGAAATTTTTTTAATAAAATACCATATGTTAAAGACAATTTTAGCAATTGCCGGAAAGCCCGGACTTTTCAAGCTGGTGAGCCAAGGCAAAAACATGCTTATTGTAGAAGCTCTCGCAACCGGCAAGCGTACGCCCGCTTACGCCCATGACAAAGTGATATCGCTCGGTGATATCGCCATCTATACAACAGAAGATGACGTGCCCCTCGGCGATGTATTGGAAACGATAAAGACCAAGAACGAAGGTAAGGAGGTCGACGTGAAATCATTCAGCGACGATCATGAACTCCGCAAGTACTTCAAAGAGATACTGCCCGGCTTTGACGAAGACCGTGTGTACACCAACGATATAAAGAAAGTGTTTAACTGGTACAACCTGCTTGTAGCCGCAGGTATAACCGACTTCGTTGAAAAAGAAGAGGCTCCGGCTGAAGAACAGGCCGAAGAATAAAACAGTATACACCTAAAGCAGAGAGGAGCTGCATCGGGCCATTACGCACCGATACAGCTCCTTACCTGTTTATAGAGCTATGGCATTGTCAACCTTTTCAGGCAACAGTGCTATGTCAAATACCTCCATGACGGTATTGACATAATGAAATGTAAGTCCGTCGACATAAACCGCATCAATGTCAGCTATATCTTTACGATTTTCAACGGAAAGCACGATATCGGTTATTCCGGCACGCTTGGCGGCGAGTATCTTTTCCTTTATTCCGCCGACAGGCAACACTTTACCTCGTAAAGTTATCTCGCCGGTCATGGCGAGTTTCGATTTTATACGACGCTGAGTGAAAGCCGAAGCTATAGATGTGGCCATTGTGATACCGGCCGATGGTCCGTCCTTTGGTATAGCTCCTTCGGGAACATGAAGATGTAGCTGATATTTTTCAAACAGTTCGTCATCAATGCCGATTTCAGCGGAATGACTGCGCACATACTGCAAGGCTATTGCCGCTGATTCTTTCATGACATTGCCGAGGTTGCCAGTCAGAGTAAGTTTATCGCCTTTAGTCTTTGACAGAGAAGATTCAATGAACAGAATCTCGCCCCCCACCGCAGTCCAAGCAAGACCGGTAACGACTCCGGCAAATTCATTGCCCTCGTAACGGTCCTTGTTAAATTTCTCCACACCGAGAAATGCATTAAGATGCTTCGGCAATATCTTGGACGGAACCTTGTTGCCAAGCATCTTTTCCAAAATCACTTTTCTTACGATTTTCGAAATCTCCTTCTCAAGCTGACGAACACCGCTCTCCGATGTATACTTCTCAATGATTACGGCAATCGTCTCCGGTGCAATCTTTATATCTTTCGAACCGAGATTGTTCTCCGCTATGATGCGAGGTATTATATGACGTACGGCAATCTCTACCTTTTCCTCAAGCAAATATCCGGCAAGGTCTATAATCTCCATACGGTCAAGAAGCGGCTGCGACAGAGTGGACAGTGTATTGGCCGTTGCGATAAACAAGACTTTTGACAAGTCGTAATCCACATCGACATAATTGTCATGGAAACGGCAGTTCTGCTCCGGATCAAGCACTTCAAGAAGCGCCGCCGACGGATCGCCTTTGAAATCACTGCCTATTTTGTCTATTTCGTCAAGCAGAAGCACCGGATTCGAGTCACCGGCACGCTTTATCGCATCTATTATACGTCCCGGCATAGCACCTATATAAGTACGACGATGCCCGCGTATCTCAGCCTCGTCATGCAGACCGCCAAGCGAAACACGCTGATATGAACGCCCCAAGGCATTGGCAATCGACTGGCCCAAAGAGGTTTTACCTACCCCGGGAGGTCCTACAAGACATATGATCGGCGACTTGCCGCCGGGATTATTCATAAGCACGGCTATCTGTTCAAGAATACGCTGCTTTACTTTAGGCAGTCCGTAATGCTCTTTGTCAAGGATGTCACGTGCAAGCTGAAGGTCTGTGTTCAATTCGGAATACTTCTGCCACGGCAAATCGAGCAAAGTCTCAAGATAGGTATATTGTACGGAATAATCAGGACTTTGCGGATTCAGACGAGCCAGCTTGTCAAGCTCCTTGGCAAATACTTTTGCCGCAGCATCGGTGAAATTGACCTTCTCCCCTCTTTTGCGAAGTGAATCAAGTTCATCTTCCGTGTCACCATACAATTCCTGACGAATGGCCTCCATCTGCTGCTGAAGAAACGCCTGACGCTGGTTCTGCTCGAAGTTCTCACGCGCCTGCGATTGAATCTTCTGCGCCACCTCATGCATATGTTCCTGTTCGGTAAGTTCCAGCAAAAGTGTGCGAGCTCGTTCTTTTATATTATTCTCAGCCAGCAGAGCGCCTTTGACACTTGATGAAAAAGGCGACTGACTGCATATCATATTGATAAGCCCCACGGAGTCGGGATAATTCTGTATGTTGTGAACAAAATCCTGAGCTCCCTCCATATTACGGAGCAATTTAAGCATCAGTTCTTTTACGGCCTTTACTATAGCCGGGAAAGTCATGTCATTTTTACGAGGCTTCTGCTCCTTAAGCATCATGACTTTCAGATGTATGCGTCCGTCAAAAGAATAACGGTCTGAATACCCGAGGACCTGAAATTTGTTACGCGCTCTTACAAGAGCCGTACGCTGACCGTCAGGCAAATCAAATATCTTCAGCACATCGGCCACCACACCAAACTGCTGCAGTTGATCGATACTTGGATTTTCAACTTCCGGATCAAGCTGACACACTACACCGATCGGTGTACCTGTCTCATAAGCCATCTGAGCAATCTGCTTGGATTGTTCTCTCACCAATGCCAAAGGAGTTGTTACTCCCGGGAAAAGCACAAGATTCTGTGTGGCAAGTATCGGCAAAGCGTCCGGATTAGGCTCACTGTTAAATTTGTCAGGGTTAATCTCAATCTGCCCCAACGATATTATGCGCGGATTATCTTTATCTGTTCCGTTGTTCATCTGCTAACAATGCATTAAATACTTCTTGAAAGCCGGGAATTGGGCCGGCATTTTAACCGTAGACTTCTCTCCTTTCATAAATGCGGCCAGTTTAGCCGGCACTTCAACCGGTCGGTCTATTATACACTCAACCGTGTCCTTGAACTTGGCGGGATGCGCAGTTTCAAGAAAAACCCCGACTTCACCGGGACGCATGTATTCGGCCAACGCTCTGTATGCTACGGCACCATGCGGGTCAAGAAGATATCCGTCTGTATCATAAACTGAACGAAGTGTAGCCTTGATCTGTCCATCATCATAACTGCATCCTGATATATCAGCTGTTATAGCTTCATGAGAATTTCCGTAAAGGTCAAGTATACGGGCAAAATTGGACGGATCGCCGACATCCATGGCATTAGCTATGGTAGCCACCGATTTCCGCGGATTGTAACTGCCGGTCAGGAGATATTCAAGAAATACGTCATTTCTGTTATTAGCGGCAATAAAACGTTTTATCGGCAGGCCCATGCGTTTTGCTATCAGACCGGCACAGATATTGCCGAAATTACCGCTCGGTACAGCCACAACAATATTGTCAAGATTCACACCGGCACGTGCCAACTGTGCGTAGGCATGAAAATAATAAAACATCTGAGGCAGGAAACGTGCCACATTTATCGAGTTAGCCGAAGTCAGTTTCATCGCTTCATTCAGCTCCTTATCCATAAACGCCGACTTAACGAGAGCCTGACAGTCATCAAACGTACCGTCGACCTCCAGTGCGGTAATATTGGCTCCAAGTGTGGTGAACTGCGCTTCCTGAATTTTGCTTACCTTGCCTTTCGGATAAAGCACATGTACTTTAACCCCCTCAACATTAAGAAAGCCGTTAGCCACGGCACTGCCTGTATCACCCGACGTGGCTACAAGCACATTTACCGTTCCGCGTCCTTCACGCTCATTGAAATATCCTAACAGACGCGCCATAAAACGCGCGCCAACATCCTTGAATGCGAGAGTAGGACCATGAAACAGTTCAAGCGCATAACGGTCATTGCCAACTTTTACCAACGGTATTTCGAAGTTGAGTGTGTCGTTGACTATATTCTTCAACGTCGAAGAGTCAATATCCTCCCCGAAAAGCGTATTAGCTACAACATAGGCAATATCACCAAGCGACATCTCCCCTATATGCTTGAAAAACGCGGAGGGAATAGTCGTTATGCGTTCAGGCATGTAGAGCCCTCTGTCAGGAGCAAGCCCACGCACCACAGCTTCTTTAAGCGAGGCTGTCGGTGATGTCTTGTTGGTACTGTAATATCTCATTATATAGTTATGTTTATTTTATCAGTAAGTTCATAAACGTATCACCGGCTACAGTTCCGTATGCTCCTTTCGCGGCGGCCGCCTCCGAGAAGACCTGAGTGGCATCAGGCTTGTCTCCGGGCCGGTATATAAGAAACGGCACCGCATCGGAAGTATGAGTACGCAGACGGCACGGTGTAGGATGATCGGGCAACACGGCTATAGCAAGCGGCTCATCCATGGTATCAGCAACCTCCACAATCGGCGCGAGTATGCGTCTGTCAAGATACTCGATTGTGCGTACCTTCAACTCGACATCGCCCTCGTGACCCGCTTCATCACTTGCTTCTACATGAAGAAACACGAAGTCATTCCCGGCACGCAACGCATCAATGGCGGCTTGCGCCTTACCCTCGTAATTGGTATCATACAGACCGGTGGCTCCATCGACATGAACAGGCTCAAGCCCGGCATAGCGTCCTATACCGAAAATGAGGTCAACAGCCGATATTACCACTCCCCGCCGTATGGGATAAGTGTCGCTCAAGTGACGCATAAACGGGCGATAACCCGGCGACCACGGCCATATACTGTTGGCCGGTTCTTTACCTTCCGCTATACGACGCAGGTTAACAGGATGCTCTGACAATATACGCTGCGACTCAACGATAAGTTCATTAAGTATATGTGCTGTGGACTCCGACTCGACACACAACGGTTTTACCATGACCTCCGATACTACAGCTCCGGGCACATCATGAGGCGGCGTACAGTCAAGACGTTTGTCACCATCTTTTATAAGAAGCAGGTGACGATAAGATACTCCGGGATAAAACATAATACGGTCACTCCCGAGACTATCCTGCAATGTCTGTATAAGTTCCCGAGCTTCTTCGGTAGAGATATGTCCTCCTGAATGATTCTTTATCCTACCGTCATTAACGGTTATAAGATTACAGCGCATGGCCATATATCCCTCAGGAATATCAACCCCCATGCTCGCCGCCTCAAGAACGCCACGACCTTCAAATGCCTCGTTCACATCATACCCGAGTACCGTCATGTTAGCGACCTCGCTACCGGGATGAAATCCGTCAGGCACTGTATGAAAAAGGCCGGTGCAGCCTTTGGCTGCCAACATATCCATTACAGGAGTGTCGGCAGCTTCAAGAGGGGTCCTGCCTCCGAGTGCATCGACAGGTTCATCGGCCATACCGTCGCCCAATACTATCAAATACTTCATCTATATATACTACAGGTTGGTTATTTGTATGTAGCCGGCATCATCATCTGATATTAGCAATGCCTATTATATCAGAAAACACCCCCGCGGCGGTAACTTCCGCTCCGGCACCATAGCCCTTTATGACCATCGGATATTCGTTGTAGCGCTCGGTTGTTATCAGTATCACATTGTTGCTACCCTCGAGATGATAGAACGGATGTGACGAGGGCACTGTGTGTAATCCGACACTGACTTTTCCGTCATCAAGCCGGGCCACAAAACGGAAGTGCATTCCTGACGTCTCGGCCTCGGCACGCTTTTTCTCAAACTCGCCGTCAAGTTCTTTTATGTCATTGAAAAAATCAGACAGTTCTCCTTCGAAAAAACGTTGCGGAATAAACAAATCGGCCACGACATCCTCCTGTTCTACCTTATAACCGGCTTCACGAGCAAGAATGACAAGTTTTCTTATCACATCCTTGCCGCTAAGATCGGTACGAGGATCAGGCTCACTGTATCCTGCCTCTTTGGCCATCATTATGGCGCGGCTCATAGGCACATCGGTACTCAACACATTAAATATGTAATTGAGCGTGCCGCTGACCACTGCTTCTATTTTAAGTATACGGTCGCCGGAATTAATAAGATTGTTTATTGTATTGATAATAGGAAGACCGGCACCGACATTTGTCTCGAACAGGAACTTCACATCTTTTTTACGAGCTATGTTTTTCAACTTCGCATACTCATCATAACGATCGGATGCGGCAATCTTGTTAGCCGCCACCACATTTATATTATGACTCAACATGTCGGCATACAACGCGGCGATTTCCCGGCTTGATGTGCAGTCGACAAATACGGAATTGAATATATTCATCCCTATCACTCCGTTTCTGATATTTTCAGGTGTAGCCTCAATATCGGAATTTTCGAGCAGTTCATGATAGTTCTCGGTATCGATACCGTCGCGTGTAAATACACATTTACGCGAATTGGCAAGACCAACCAATCTGAGACGCAACGCTTTTTTTTCCAACAGATTTTCCTGCTGGGCATGGATCTGCGCCAGAAGATGGCGGCCCACATTTCCCACTCCGACAACAAACAGGTTTAAG
>ERZ778511.1858-NODE-1858-length-12958-cov-3.948462_pt1 | contig 12958 bp, 15 predicted proteins | sample MGYA00510347_ERZ778511 | MGnify/ENA primary metagenome ERZ778511 (study PRJEB29527, sample SAMN07138967) | mouse gut metagenome | material: feces | host: mouse | place: China:Nanjing | collected 2016-01-25 ...
CAATATCAATATTACTTACATCAAATCCATATTCCTGTTTCAGCATATATCCGGTAGCCACTTCCAGAGACGCTGATGAAGAAAGGCCGGAACCTGCCGGAATGTTGCCATACAGCACCATATCCAGACCACAGTCCATGGAATATCCCCTGCCGGCAAATGCCCACATCACACCCTTGGGGTAATTGGTCCATTCCGCCGCCTCTTCCGGCTTTATATCGTCAATAGCAGATTCCAGCACACCCAATGCATCAAAATTCATGGAATAAAAACGCAGTTTCCGATCGTCCCGCTTCTTCACTGCCATATAGGTACCGATGGTCAGCGCACAGGGAAACACATGACCGCCATTATAGTCTGTATGTTCGCCAATCATGTTCACACGCCCTGGTGCAAAATAGACGTTCGCCCCCTCCGCGCTGCCATACAGTTCCTTAAATTTCTCCAGTAATTTTTCTTTCATAGCCCCATCTCCTTCTTATACGTTCACCCGTTATCACCTGGCAGCCCGGCAGATTTCCGCCATCTTGGCAGCGATGGAACGGTTCCGCCGGCCACTGTCTGCTTCTGTGTACACTATACCACATTTTATCCCGCCGCGACATGCTTTCTTTGTTGTATAAAACTGTGAAAATGTTAAATATTTTTGCATTGGACCCTTACAGGTCAACGACCTTTGTGGCAATTTTCTCCCGGAACTGGCTGTCATGCTCTACAATCAGCATTGTGGGATTACACATCGTTATTACTTCTTCAATCTGCATCCGTGAAAAAACATCTATATAGTTCAGCGGTTCATCCCAGATATACAAGTGTGCCGGTGTCAGCAGGCTGGCTGCAAGAAGAATTTTCTTTTTCTGCCCTTCGGAAAAGGTTTCCACAGGTTTGGCAAACTGCGCCCGTTCCAGGTCAAGCTGACGCAACAGTGCACAGAACAGACTTTCCTCCAACCCTCGCTCTTCACAGAACGATCTGATACTTCCCTGCAAAAACCCCGTATCCTGATTGATATAGGATATAACCAGCCCCGATGCTGTCTCCAGGGTTCCCTGCTCTGTCATGCCATCCATCGCCGCACCGCTGCCGCCATCTGCTGATGCATGATTTAAAATCGCCCGGATCAGACTGGATTTACCACATCCGTTTTTTCCGTTTAAAAAAATCCGGTCCCCTCGCTCCACCGTAAAACGCAGATCTCTGAACAGAAACTTCCCATTCTCTTCTTCTCTGCTTCCATAACCCAAACTATAATCATGCGCTCTCAGCAACACCTGTTTTGCATGCCGCACAGGAAAGAGTTTCAACTGCGTCACAGTCTCCACATCCTGAAGCAGCCCTTCCTTTGCCGCAATTTCCCGCTCAATCCTGCCCTCCATCTGTTTCACCCGGCTCTGCATTTTCTTTGTTTTCATACCGATAAAGGCTCTGTTTGCATGATCAGGTTCTGCCACCGGATCATAGCCGATTTTGGTACTCTCATTTCGCTCTGCCCATTGCCCGGCCCGGCGGGAAGCCTGTCTGAGTTTATGGATTTCCTTTCTGTGCTTTTCATTTTCCATTTGCGAAAAAGCATCTTTGCGTCTCTTATTCTCCCACCAGCTGGAAAAATTTCCTTTCTGTACCTCTATGGAGCAACGGTTTAAAACCAATACATGATCAATACATCCATCCAGCAGAGCCCGGTCGTGGGACACCAGAATAAATCCTCTTTTTCGGGCCAGATAGTTTTTCACCGTTTCCCGGCAGGCCTGATCCAGATGATTAGCCGGTTCGTCAATGAGCAGGAATTCATGGCCGCCGGAAAATAAAACCGCCAGCATTACTTTGGTCCGTTCCCCCTGACTCAATGTCTCAAAGGGACGATATAACGCTTCCGGATCCACCTGCAATTTATCCAGTTCCCGGATAACCCGCCACATTTCACAGTCAGCTTTCATCCGCTCCGCCAAAACCGCTCCACATTCCTCAAAATCCTCCGGCAGAAGTTTCCACGGAAAATATTCAAATACCGTGTCTGCCCGAATGCTGCCCTGATATTCATACATTCCCAGCAGAAGATTCAAAAAAGTGGTCTTTCCCTTTCCGTTTCGTCCAATCAGCCCCAGTCTCCAGTCCGTGTCAACGGAAAAAGAGACCTGTTCAAAAATCGTATCAAAGCTACCCTCATAGCCAAATGTAAGTTTGCTCACATCTATTTGTGCCATATGAAAACCTCCCAGATATAAAAAAAGAAACCATCTGCTGCCAAATGATTTCAAATTATGTCTGACTCCCTCATATCCCACAGGTAACCGCACACCCCGCACACTGACAGACGCTCCCGCAGTCATACGGCAGAAAACCTCCCTGCTTTCTGTCCTGTGTACTCAGTTTGCAGTAAATGCGTTCCCATGGCCGGAAAAATTTAGATTTTCACATAAAAAAAGAGGGCAGGACGACATAATCTACTTTTGGCAACATGATCCCGCAGCAATTCCCCACATCCCATTTCCCCTGGGGGATCTGTACGGATGACTTGAATACTGCAAACAACAGTGTCATGTTCTCAAAAGTGGATTATCTCTTCATCCTTTCACCTCTCTCAGCAATTTTTGTCTATTATAATAGAGTGGGCATATTTTGTCAAATACTAATTTCCAGATCAGAATCAGGCCTTCTTACACATCTTTGATACACCCTCTTTTTTTCAGAAGCGCCTCCGCATAAGGTTCCATATCCACTCTGTTTGCGCTGCAAATCAATTCCACATATGCCGCCGGTATTTTCTCCATCCCCCCGGCGCCTCCACAGACAGCAGTGGCCATGGCGCCGATTGTATCCGTATCTCCGCCCAGGTTTGCACACATCAGCGCACATTTTTTTACATCAAAGCTATAATAGGCAATGGCCAGTGCCGCCGGGACTGACTCCGAAGTATTTACACCTGCACCGACCAGATTGTACAGATTTTCCAGAAAAGCCGTGGCATCATCCTGGTATCGCTCTGCCAGCTTCACTCCCAGAAGCGTCCGGGCACCCAGGGATGGACTCACCGTACAAGCCCCCAGGGACATGGCATACCCTTCTACCGAAAGTGCATCCTCAATCATGCGCTCCCTGTCTCCATACCGAATGGCAGAGGCTACGGCCATGGCAATCATAGCGGCGCCGGTAATGGTTATATCACTGGTATGGGTCACCTGAGATACGGCTGCCACATAGCGGCACAATACCTCCTTCTGTGACGGTTCAAACAACGCACCAATGGGTGCAATCCGCATTGCCGCACCGTTAGACAATGCCGCATCCGAAAATTCCCTGGCGCTTTTCCCCTCCTGGAACAGCCGCAAAGCCACTTTGGATGTAGGCCCCAGAATATTATTTTCAAACGCGTTCTCTTTCTGCGCCCATGCAAGAATGTGATTGGCAATATTCTCACTGGAAGGTATGAAATTCGTTTCCATCAGACTGTCCAAAATGGCAAGCGCCTGTCCCGTGTCATCCGTAAATTGTCCCGCTTTATACTGATAAGATATAACATTTTCCGGACACCCATCCAAAAAATCTGTAATTTCTCCATAATGTTCCAGCATTCGTTTTCTGCTCCACAGTTCCGGAGGCATTCCCATAGCGTCACCGATTGCCATCCCATACAGAACCCCCAATATCCTGTTTCTCATACGATTCTATCTCCTTTTACTTGTATTCCAGGCATACCATATACACAAAGTCCTGATTGTCATACAGACAAAACAGAGTCCGGCAAATATTCACGCCTCCTCCTCTGTCGCTTCTGTCATTCTTCTTTTTCTCCAATTTGCCTGATATAATCTTCAATCTGCAGCAGTTGTTCCCTGTCATGTCTGCTGCCTTTCTTTTGAAATTCTTTCCGGTAACGGGAAGGCGAAATGCCCTTTGCCTGCTTAAACGCTTTCGTAAACACCAGTGAATCATTATAGCCACAGGACAGGGCAATGCTTTCAATGGGAATATCGGTTGTCTGCAACAGTTCCACTGCTTTGGTAATCCGGTAAGCAGACAGAAATTTCTGCGGCGGCATTCCCAGGGAATTTTCAAAAAGGGTATACAGATAACTCCGGTTCACGCAGACAAAATCCGCCACATCTGTCACCTTAATCGGATTGCAGTAGTTACTCCTGATAAAGTTTACCGCTTTTTTCACATATGTATTCGCTTTATCCGCTTCATCTGATTCCCTGATCTGTACCTCCGATGCAATCAGTGAAAGGAAAACAGCAAGTTCACCGTTCCTGCGCAGATCATTTGCCACACCGGATGTATTATGCTCCATCATATTGCGCACACAGGCATAGAGCTGCTCCTGTTTATTGGAACAGAAGACAGGATGCCTTCCCGACAGTCCCATTTTCTTCATATATTCTCCTGCCTGGCTGCCAGAAAAACCAACCCAGACATAGGTCCAGGGTTCCCGTTCATCTGCCTGGTAAAATACAAGTTCACCCGGCTCTATCAGGAAGCCACTGCCTGCCTCCAGGCTATATTCCTGATTCTGCATGGAGAATTTTCCTTTCCCGCTTAAAACATAGTGAATCAGAAAATGGGGTTTGAGCGCCGGGCCAAAACTGTGGAGGGGTTCCGTCTTTGAACAGCCACAGCAACTGACGGTAAGACCCTGTATTTGTTCATTTGCAAACTCCAGCTTGTATGCCTTTTCCAATCAGAATTCCTTTCCACCAGATACAATTCCGTATAACAGATACGGACGCTCTGGCATACATTTTGTTTTTCAGCAAAAAAATACTTCCGCCAAATATACAACCACACAGGAACAAATAGCAACCCGAAACAGATTTCCATCTATATAAGCCAATATCACACCCGTCAGAAACCCCGCCCAAGCCGAAATTTTACTGCCTGTAGCGGATAAAATTGACGGAAATGTCATAACTGCCAGCGTCACATATGGAACATAATATAAAAACGAACGGATCAGTGGATTCTTAATGTCCCGGCGGATCAATGTCATAGGCAACATACGAATCAGATAAATTGTAACGGCTGCTATCACAAGATACAATTCAATTCTATGGTTCACCCGGCTCTCCTCCTTCCGTCTCTTCCCTGACAGGAAAAAAGACTGCGGCCGCTCCCGAAATCAGCACTGTCAGTACAATAATCTGCATACCGGAAGAAATTTCTCCGAGCACAGGTATTTTGGTAAAAAGGAAACTGCTCAGCATGGCTATCGCCACAATCCCCGCCACCGTTCTGTTCTTCTTTCCCGCCGGTATAATAATTGCCAGAAACATTCCATAGAGCGCCACACTCAATGCATTTTCCACCTTTTGCGGCAATATGGCGCCTGCTGAGGCACCCAGAATTGCGCCCAGCGTCCATCCCGGTGCTGCCACAGTCGCCGCACCGTAATTATAGAAAGGATTCAATCTGCCCGGTACCGCCATTGCAATGCCGAATATCTCATCTGTAACAGGATAAGATAGCAGAAACCGATGCCTGAGCCCCAGATTTGGATCCACCTTCTGAGACAACGCACAGGACATCAGCAAATACCTGAGATTCACAATCAATGTTGTGACTGCCATCTGCACATAACCGCCACCCCCCGCAATCACGGTAATCGCCCCATACTGACCGGCAGAAGCCAACATTGTAATCGACATAATTCCTGCCTGCGACGCTGTCATTCCTGCTTTTTTCGCTGCGATACCCAAAGCAAAGGCCACTGCAAAATACCCCATCGCTATGGGGATACCATCTTTCATTCCTTTAAAAAACCATGTTCTGTTTTGTTCTCTTGTATTCATTGCCTACTTCCCTGTGAAAAGCAAAGGTGCACTGTGCACGCTCATTAATTTTCCATACGCTGAAAAAGACCAACCATCCCAGAGGACAGTTGGTCACAGATTCGTGTCATAAAATGCATTGACTGTTCAATGCCCTATATGTCAATATACGTTCAGATTTACTCCGCAACATACGGCATCAATGCGATATGTCTTGCTCTCTTAATTGCCACGGTAAGAGCTCTCTGATGCTTTGCACAGTTACCTGTAATACGGCGGGGAAGAATTTTCCCTCTTTCAGACACATATCTTTTTAATTTATTGGTATCTTTGTAATCAATTACGTTGTCTTTTCCGCAGAATACACAAACTTTTTTTCTTCTGCGCATTCCGCCTCTGCGCTTCATCGGTCCATCTGATTTCTCTGCTTTATTAAAAGCCATGATGCATACCTCCTGTTAAACTCATATTATCAGTTAAAAGGCAGCTCCTCATCAATACCATCCGGAATATTCATAAAACCGTCTCCCACAGAAGCCGGTTCCGGTCTGCTGACAGGAGCGCTGTAACCGCCATCCTGCCCCGAACTTGCATTCTTGCTTTCTGCAAACTCATGGTCCTCAACTATGACGTCGGTTGTATATACCTTTACGCCGTCCTTATTGGTATAACTGCCTGTCTGAATACGCCCTGTAACAAGCATCTTGATACCCTTACGCAAATACCGCTCTGCAAACTCTGCCTGCTTGCCAAATGCAACACAACCAATAAAATCTGCACTGCCCTCATCTCCGTTTCTGTTGAAACGACGGTCAACAGCCAGCGTGTACCTTGCAACCGCTGTGGCATTCTCTCCCTGAGAATACCGCACCTCCGGGTCTCTCGTTAATCTACCCATAAGAATCACTCTATTCATATAGTCCCTACTTTCTATTATGCCTCGTCCTGTCTAACGCATAAGTATCTGATCACATTGTCCATAATGCGAATACGAGATTCGATCTCCGCCGGAACAGTGGATTCAGCGTCGAACTGAATGAAATAGTAGAACGCTTCTCTCATTTTCTGAATTTCGTAAGCCAATCTCTTCTTACCCCATTCATCGACATTTGTAATCGTTCCACCGAATCTTTCGATGAGCGCTTTGCACTTATCCACAGTAGCGGCTCTTTCATCATCTTCGATTTTAGCACTGACAACAACGGCTAATTCATACTTGTTCATGCTGGTTACCTCCTTTTGGTCTCTGGCCCCTTTCCATAAAAAGGAGCAAGGAATAAAATATATCACAGATTCGTATAATACCACACAAAACCGGTATTTTCAAGCTTTTTTCCGAATTTCCCTGGCATTTTTTTCTACCAGCCTTCTCGTTATCATAATCTGATGGCCGCACCCCATACATCTGAGCCTGAAATCAGCTCCTACACGCAGTATCTCCCATTCTTTTGCACCGCAGGGATGTTGTTTTTTCATTTTTATAACATCCCCTACCTGGAAATCAAACAGCACAGCTTTCACCTTTCTTTAAAACAAAACATTTATGTTACGCAATCTGCGTAAAAATCTCACCGATACTGCCCTGAACCACAAGATCCGCCACGCTGTCGCGCGGTGTAGCAGTCTTATTTACAAGAATCAGCTGATTGCCTTTGTAATAGTCAATAAGCCCCGCAGCCGGATATACCGCAAGAGAAGTACCACCTATAATCAGTACATCTGCTGCACGAATAAAGGCAACCGCCTCTGAAATCGTCTCATTGTCCAGCCCCTCTTCATACAGCACCACATCCGGTTTGATAAAACCGCCACAGTCACATTGGGGCACACCTTCCGAGTGCAGAATATAATTGGCATCATAGAATTTATGGCACTTCTCGCAATAGTTCCGATGTACGCTTCCGTGAAGTTCCAGAACCTTTTTGCTTCCTGCCGCCTGATGGAGTCCGTCAATATTCTGTGTAACCACTGCCTTCAACCTGCCTTCACGCTCCCATTGCGCCAGTTTTCTATGCGCGGCATTCGGTTCTGCTGTCAGACACAGCATCTTGTCCCGATAAAATCGGTAAAACTCTTCCGTATGGCTGCGGTAAAATGTATGACTTAAAATGGTTTCCGGCGGATAATCATATTTCTGATTATACAGCCCGTCCACACTTCTGAAATCCGGAATCCCGCTCTCTGTGGAAACACCTGCCCCACCAAAAAAGACCACATTATCCGTCTCCGACATAATTTTCTGAAACTGTTCCATTACACCCATATACGCCTCTTTCTTTATCTTCCACCCTTACTGTGCAAAGTTACTACGTTTTTTGGGAATCGCAAAATCCGGATGCTCTCCCAGCCATGTATTTTGTGGCATGTTATTTAAAATGGACATATCTTCCGGCGTAATTTCAAAGTCAAAAATATCCTGATTCTGTTTCATTCTTTCCATTGAAGATGATTTTACCAGAGGTATAATCCCTTTCTGAAGCAGAAAACGCAGGCAGATCTGCGCCACTGTCTTTTTATAGGTAGCCGCATATTCTTTTAATATGGGATGATCCAGCATTGCACTTCTGCCAAGAGGACTCCATGCCTGCACCCTGATATCATTTTCCATACAATACCTGACAGCCGCTTCCTGTGTATAACCCGGATGTATTTCCAACTGATCCACAACCGGCTTTATGTGGCAATTCTTTAAAATATGTTCTGTATGATGTGGCAGGAAATTGCTCAGACCAATTCCCTTCACTTTCCCACTCTCACAAAGTTCTTCCAGCGCACGCCAGGTATCCAGGTCCTTTTCCTTCCAGTCTGCATCCCCTTCTTCCCCTCTGGGCCAGTGGATCAGATACAAATCCAGATAATCCATCTGTAACCGCTCCAAAGTCCGCGCAAACGCTTCTTTCGCTTCCCGATATCCTCTTTCATCGATCCACAGCTTTGACACAATAAAGAATTCTTCCCTTGCAATGCCGCTTTCTCTGACTGCCTGGCCAAGTACACGCTCTGTCTCATACAGAGACGCTGTGTCAAAATATCTGTATCCTGCCTCAATGGCGGTGCGGTTAATAGCCAGATTATCCCCGCCTTTTGCATTGTATGTACCAAAGCCCATACACGGAATCGTAACTCCGTTAGAAAGTGTGTAACAATCACGTATTGATTTCATTATATGATTCCTCCTGTCAACAAATACCAAGTTCCTTATACAACTGCTCCCGGCAGGCTTCATTGGTTGCAGCCTTTATAATGTCATCCGTGCGCCCCTGACCGGCAAGAGCCCTGTTTAACTGTTTCATCCGTTCCAGCTCCACATGCAGATGATCGCGCTCTCTGCTCAATGTATCACGTTCTGCACTCAGCGTATTACATTCTGCACTCAATGTATCACGTTCTGCACTCAATGTATCACGTTCTGCACTCAATGTATCACGTTCTGCACTCAGTGTATCACGTTCTGCACTCAGCGTATCACGCTGCTGATTCAATGTATTCAACTCATCCTGCATCTCATCAATCATCAACTGCACCGTATTTCTGTCAAGTATTCTGAGTTCCTCTGAAAATATTCCCATAACTTCCTCCATATTACAGCATATCCGGTAAATATCTTCATACATAAACTTGAATTCCGGATATGAGCTGATCAGTTCTATGATTCGTTCCGGATTATCTTCGCTGAAAAATGTAAGCCATGCCTCCAGTCTGCTTTCTATGGTTTTATTGTAATGGTTCTTTCTGAAGATATCAAGCGGTATAAAAATGTATTTCTGCAACAATTCCAATTCCAGGCCGCTGTCAGAACACTGTTCAAAATAATGTACATATGTGTCACGAAACATCTGGAATGGCTCCGGACTTTGTTCAAACAATACGATTGTATATACATTTTTGACATCTTCATAGCTGAATCCCTTTTTCCTGGCGCTTCTGACTCTTTTATATTGACGAAGAAGCATGTCTGCCGAATAGCAGGCACAGCGTTCCCCCGGAAACTTGTAGCCAATTTTCTGTATTTCAATATTGGCAATACTGCCGTCTTCCAGTTCAACGACTATATCTGTCACAACCAGCGTGTTTTCATCTGCAATCCGCGTGGAATCATTTGGCAGCGCACATAAAATTCTCACATTTTTTCTGATGAGAAGTGACAGTAAATCCTCCAGCCGTTCCGGCGCTTTCTCCGGGTTTAAAATCTCTTTGCTGAACGAATCATACAAAACTTTTACGCCTTTAACACCTGCACAAAAGCTGAGGAATTCTTCCCTCTGTTGTAAAGACCAGCCGTAAAACCGGGCAGACAGCTTTCTGTTATTGTCGATTTCCGAAAGTATCTCTTCTTTTGTACGAATCATTGGAAAATACTGTTTAAGATTATTAGGCATAATGACCTCCCTGATATGCAATTAACTGATGTGAATAGCTTCCTGATACGGAATAAGAAACCATCTGGTTTTGAGAATATTGTAAGAATTTGTCGTATAGCGACAGATGTGTTGTTGTAGATCAGTATAGCATACTCCTTCTATCGTTACAAGGATAAAATGCATCTTAATGCACAGAAGATATGCAAAGAAACTCTTATGCATAGAAAGACACTATGTGGCAACCGGTTTCCGTCTCCTGAGATAAGTATACAGGGCAACAGCCTCTTCCCCCGGGAGCAAATTCTCCGGGAACCAGAACAAAAATATGTCGCCCGGAGCCGGATAAACCATTGCCTTCCAGGCCAGACCAGCCCCATCTCTTTACCGCGATAACACTTCCGAAATCACCGGCAGCCAGCCGGCCATCATATCTGCCAGGTAATTATTTTTAAACAGCCAGGTAAGCAGTGCATTTTCTCTCATTTGTGTCAGTATATAATTACTGATTCCCCCAAATTCAAACGCTACAATTACAATAAAGATAGCCCATATCAAAAGCACGGACTCCAATACACCCACACCGAACCCCAGCAGCTTGTTTACACCGCGCAGCACAGGTACAGAAGAAATCAGTTTAAGAGAGGACAAAATAAAATCCGCAATTTTATACACCAGAATTGCCACTGTCATGCAGACAATTCCCAAAATTGTCCGCAACGTCTCATGTTCCATATAGCCCTGGGCCGCTACAACGAACATGGCGATTGCCGCCAGCGCAAGCACCAGGGCCACTACCGTATTCACTTCTTCAACCATTCCCCGTTTATATCCTTTTACGCCTCCGCCAATCAGAAGCAGCAGAACAACAAAAAAAACGATATTCATATCCTATGTATCCTTTCGCAGTTTTTTCGGCAGCATTTATTTCAACTCAATCGTATCAATCGAATCAGGCGTTACAATCACATATTCATAGGAAGCGGCCGCCGGTATCAGGGTCAGAGCCTGCTTGTTAAATTTACCGTTGAAATTATCCATACCACCGATTGTATGCACAAGGCATTCCTGTTCATTATATACAATTACTTTATCTTTGTGAAACAGTATATCTGAAAACTGGAGGTTCAACATCAGCGTATCTTCCAGTTTTCCACTGTCATTGTAAATATCAGCTTTATACAGGGCATTTCCGGTTACGTCATTATAGACAAGCGCCACATATCCGCTTCCATAATAAACGCCTTCAATCCGCCCATCCAGCAAAATATCGGCAATACTTACAGGCTTCTGATTCCCCTCATAAAATACAAGCCTGTTATCTGCCACAGCAACCGCCTTTTCATTGTTTAAAAATTTGACAAACGGAACGATTGTATCTGTATAATCATAACTGCTTACAAAATTGTCAATCTCATTCTGCCCCACCGGTCCAAAATTGTAAAAAGCCACACTGGAACGCATCATTCCATTGTCCATGTAAAGATATGACACACTGACCAGATATCCGTTATCAGAAATAGTAATGCCTACCGGATACCCGCTGTCTTTCATTGTGGTTTTAAAATATGCCAATGTATTTCCGGACGAATCAAACAGATAAATCCATGTAATATCCGCCGTGTCATCCAGCACTGCCGCCACAATTCCGCCTGCGGAGACGGCAAAATTACGGATCGGCATTTTCGTATCAATTTCTCCGATGGCTTTTTCGGTATTCATCAGATAAATGGTTCTGCCATTATAGTTTCCGATTGCAGCAATATTCTGACAGATGGCAATTATGGGATCCTGTATCTCAAAAGTCTGGTTCCAGAGCGTCTCGCCTTTGCGATTGATACAACTTGCTCCATCACTGCTGTAAATCAGAATATTTTCTCCCAATGCCCTGATGGTTGCATTGGAAATACTCTCTCTGGGCACAGAGGAAATGACCTGATATTCTCCGAATACTCTGTTTTTCATCTGAATAACAACGACAATCGCTGCGGCTGCAATTACTCCCACAACCAGAACGCTGCGATACAGAATGGTCAGCCTGTGCCGGAGAATCTTCCTGCCCAGGCTTTCCTCTGTATTTTTCTCTTTTCTTTTTAGAAGGTCTTTTATATGTATCATGTGGTGCTCCTTACATTCGGACGTGGTTACACACCGATGTGCGTTTCACCAGTATATCACATTTCATTCTTCCGGTAAATTTTTTTGTTCTTCCATGCTGATTTCAAGACAGGTTACCGTTTCCTCCAACTGTTTCATTTTATCATATTGATTCAATGTGGTAACTGCAATAATGCAACAGATAATCAAAATGCACAGACTGACCATATTCAATACCTGTACAGCCATCATAGGCGCGGGCCGCCCCGGATCTGATTTTTTCCTGACTGGAAACACATCCTGTTTTTTCAGTCCCCGTTTCTTTTCCACACCCGGTATCACATGTATATCGTTTTCATCCATGTGGCGTCTGTGCAGCATATACTCTTCCATACCTTCATTTTTTTCGAAAAATAAATAATATCCTTTGCAACTGCCGAAATCCTGTTCCCGCATCTTTTGTAAAATCTCCAGAACGTCTTTTTCTCCCTCTTCCATACAATACCAGCCGATTCCCTTTAAACCCATAAAATACTGTCTGCCAATTGTCTGGAAATAAAATTCGTCCATCTTTTTCAGGCTATCCCCGGCGCCTCTGTGCGAGGCGGCGCCTTTGATAAAATAATGTTTCACGCCCTTCTTTTCAAATCCGTCTCCAAAAAATACAATGATGTATGGCCCGTTGTTTTTTTTCATCATATTCTACAAAAAAGCAATTACATATTCTTCAATAAAAAT
>ERZ778511.1864-NODE-1864-length-12936-cov-8.172890_pt1 | contig 12936 bp, 12 predicted proteins | sample MGYA00510347_ERZ778511 | MGnify/ENA primary metagenome ERZ778511 (study PRJEB29527, sample SAMN07138967) | mouse gut metagenome | material: feces | host: mouse | place: China:Nanjing | collected 2016-01-25 ...
ATGTTTTTATACAGCTGATTATTTCGCTTAAATTCCATATTTATTTTCTTCCCTTCTGAATATCCGTTAGCAGCCCCAAATATGCTTATAAACCCCCAAATCTATGTCTTTTAATCCACTTTTGGGGGATTATAATGAGATTATGAGATTCTTTTTCCTTTGGATTATTTCCATACATCAAGAAATTTCCAATTCTTTGGGAATCCCATTTCGCTCAAATTCAAAAGATTTCCTCCGTCACCAATTATAGAGAGAATATTCCTTTTCAAATCACTGCCAGGACTTATGATATTGCTTATATATTTAATACAGCATAGGGCTGTGAAAACCTTATTGGGATGTAATGTATTTAAGGTTTGCTTGTCAAGAAATGGAAAGTCAGTATTCTTGGGCATCTGAAGATTGATAATACATCTTCTATTCCACACACGGCTATGATGTGCGCAACAGTTTCGCCATACGGCAATTGCATGAAGCCAGTTGGCGAATACTCTATCGTCATTCAGACCAAATTGCTTGGCTATAGACTTCTTCTGCGGAGATTTCTTTAGAAGTTGATACAGTTTGCTTAATGTGCCAAGAGACAAGACTTCAAGCGTCATCCATGCAGGAGGCATAGGAGGGTTGTCATACTTGTTATTGTAATGCTTGATGAAATCTTAATTACTCCGCTTAATTTCACCTTCGACATCCTTCATCAGAAGATCATAAGCCGTTGTTGGCTGCCCATTTCTGTCAAGGATATCCTTATGCTTATATAGATTACGGTCGTTGAACCAATGGCTATTCCCTGTAGCTTCGGAATAAGCCTGTACAATTTTAGCCCTTACTGCGACTTCAATTTTCTCAATCGCATTAAACATTAAAGATCTGAGTCTTCTATCAAAACAATATAAATCGACAATATCGGAGAAATGGATATCGTCTTTCTTGAATTTATGGTCTGCTTTCGGATTTGTATTGTCCTGAAATGGATACGTGTATGCTCTGAGACGATAATAGCTGATATTTGACAAATAACGTTCCGTAAGTTGCTCGTCGTCAATGAGCAACCCACGGCTACGCAGTTTTTCAACCTGCTGATGCAAGGTAAGTGGGCGTTTTGTGTAGTCCATATAAAACTCGAAGACCTCCCCGGGTGCGCTAATCTTACGGGAAGCGTGGGAGGTCATATTGAGTGCAAAGTTAGCACTTTATTTTGGAATTACAATGCCTTGCAGCCTCCAAAGTTCATTTTCAGGCTGATTTTTAACATTTCAGCGGTATTTCTACCACAGCTCGTTGTCCTTCTTGGACATGGCGGCGATTTCGTCGGCAATCTCCTCGGAGGATAGCTTGATGTAGTCCATGAAGGTCTTTTGTGTCTTGTGGCCGCTGACGTGCATCATCTGTAGAATGGTGTACTTGTGGCTCAGATATATGTTGGTGATGCCGGTGCGTCGGGCAGTGTGGCTCGTCACACATTCATAGCGTGGCACAATCACATTGCCGTTGAGGTCGGTCTCCGGTTCCTTCTTCTCTTTCCTCAACGCCTCCTTCTGTTTCATTGTGAGCTTGGTCGGCACCTTCTCTTTCAGTGATGGCAACTGCTCCGACAGGTCTTTGAGAATATCCTTAATATATCGGTTCAGCACCTGCTCGTTGGCTTTCGGAATGTTGTAGCCATATTTCTCGCAGATGGTGATAAGGTTCTCGTTGAGAATGGGTATAGTCACCTAGGTCTTAGTCTTTTGCTGGACAAGACGGATTATGCGCGTTCCCTTTCGGGTAGTCTCAAAGTTGTCGGCATTGAGGTTGTTGTAATCACTTACACGTTGACAGGTATAGCAGCCGATGAGAAAAACATCGCGGATATGCTCTTTCTTTCCTGTCAGCGGCATTTCATAGAGAGCCTGCAATTCCTCCTCGGTGAGATAGATCTCAACAGCCTTGTCGCGGTCTTCAATCTTCTTCTTTACAATGAGAGCTGCCGCACGTTGGTTGTCGTGTACGCCGTCAATGAATGCCGCGTTGATAAGAGCCTTCAAATTTGTCAGATGCTTGTTGACAACCTTTGCCATGTAACCGTGCTTCTGCAAATAGTTGATGTAGCGCGACACAAACGCACGGTCAATATCCGCCCACCCGAATTTGTGAAATGGGTCAAAACCTTCATAAACACCGATAAAACTTTTCCACGCCTTGCAGGTGCCGGGTGCATAGTCGTCACTGCCAATCTTGCGCGCCCCGCTCTTGATGTCATCGACAAACTGAACGAGGAACGGCCAGATAAGGCGGTTCTTCTCTTCCTCAATACGTTTCTTTTCCTCGGCTTTCTTGCGGGCTTTTTCGTTCGCCGCCTTACGTTTGGCGATAGCCTTACGTTCAGCCTCGGCGGCTTCCTCCATCGCCCGACGTTCAGCGTTCACTTTCTCCGGCTCGGAGATAAAGCGCACATCCATGTCGAGAGCCTCACGGTCAAAGTTCACCTTTGCAAGATGCGCCTTTACGATGCCTTCAATCTGTGTCGGCTTGGCGTGAAGCTGAAGCATGGTAGAAACAAGCACGTCAACCTTGCGGGTATGGATGCGGATAAAGAGGGTCGCAGAGTCCTTCTTCAAATCCTTGGTGCGGACATGAAACGGAATTTCCAATACAAAAGCGGAAATCTCCGACATTCTCGTCCGTGCTAGGCTCACCTGCGAAGTCCTGTCCACCTAAATTACAGCGCATTATGACACATGATACCTTCACATCCCCCGAGAACCGGCGCCCTTTGACATAAACTCTTTTATGGCCGCAACAACTTTTGTCTGGGACCTCATTTCAAGGTGGCTGCATATTGGGAGCGACACCACACTGCCGGGCAACTGCCGGGCTCCGTCCATACAAATGTCGCTCCGGCTTATCTCTCTATAGGCATACTGTTCGTTGAGCAGCGCAGGATAGTACACCATTGTCTCTATTCCCTGACTGCCCAAAAACTCCCTCAGACCGTCGCGCAATTCAGGTATCATTTTCAGCGTGTATTGGTGATACACATGCGTTACTCCTTCAGAGACCATCGGCAGCACAATCCCGGCTACTCCCGCCAAAGCCTCGTCGTAGCGCTTGGCGGCTCTTACCCGCGCCGCTATCCATTCGTCGAGATGTCTCAGCTTCACGCGAAGCACAGCCGCCTGAAGCGTGTCAAGGCGCGAATTCATTCCCAGACTCCTGTAATGGTATTTCGGCTTCTGGCCATGGTTGGCAAGCTGCCGTATCTTTGACGCAAGCTCTGCGTTGTCGGTAAACACCGCCCCGCCGTCGCCGTAACACCCCAGCACCTTTGTAGGAAAAAAAGATGTACATCCGGCCAGCCCTATGCTGCCGGTCTTCGCTTTGGCCGATTCTCCCATACGGCACTCCGCGCCAAAAGACTGTGCGTTATCCTCCACAATAGCCACGCCGCCTGCCTGGGCGATACTGCGCAACCGGGGCATATCACACGGCTGCCCGAACATGTGGGCCGGCACAATAGCCCGTGTGCGCGGGCTCATCAGCCGCTCCACGCTTTGCGCATCTATATTGAACGTAAGCGGATTCACATCGGCAAACACCGGAGTAGCACCCGTGAGCGCCACACTCTCCGCCACAGCCCCGAATGTAAACGAAGGCACTATCACCTCGTCGCCCCGACCTATGCCCATGGCGGCAAATGTCAGAAGCAGGGCATCTGTGCCGTTGCCGCAGGTTATGCAGTGGTCCACTCCCACATATTCCGCAAGCTCCTCTTCCAGCAGCCTCACCTGAGGGCCACGTATAAAGGCCGAACTCTTCATCACCTCTTCCACAGCGGCATCCACCTCGTCCTTCACCGTCAGGTACTGGCCGTAAAGCTCCACCATTCTTATCATAACATCGGTTTTATGTTTACGCATCCTGCTTCCACCACCCTTCTCAGCAGAGGGTGATAATCGCTTGCCGTATGAGTTATGGCAAGGTGGCGCGCTTCCTCCACCGTTTCTATGGCGTCAAACGTGTCTGCCAGCGAGAATCCCCTGCCCGCAAGAATTTCATTATAAGTAAGGTCATGAAGATTTGCAAAACCGGCCGAAAAATCAAACGAATCGCCGTCTATTGTAAAATGCCGCCACGCACCTGTGTGATTCTCCGGCAGATGACTCGGATTCACACTCAGAAAAAAGCTCACCCGCGCCCTGTCAAGTTCTAAAACGCCGGATACACAGTCGGGCGCCGAATAGTGGAGTATAAAATCACGGCGATGGCCGAACAGCCAGTGCAGCAGGTCTATAAAATGAATTCCTATGTTGGTCAGTACGCCGCCGCTTTTGCTCACGTCGCCCTTCCACGATGCCGCATACCATTTGCCTCGTGGCGCTATATACACCAGCTCCACCTCATGGCTCTTTCCGCTGCCGTCGTTCTGTATCTTTTCCCTGATTCTTGCTGCCTCCTGATGAAGCCTCATCTGCAGCACGGGAAACACCCTTTTTCCCGTCTCGGCCTCAGCGCACGTAAGCCTGTAATGCTCCTCGCATGTCATTACCACCGGCTTCTCGCATATCACGTCAAGCCCTGCCTTCATAGCGGTTTCGGAATGACTGCAATGCCGAAAATTGGGGGTGCATACCGTAAGATAATCGGCACCACATTCCTTAAGACCCGAGAGAAAAGCCTTCGGATCGGTGGTGAAGTCGGCATCCGGAAAGTACGAGTCAATAATTCCCACACTGTCCGATACATCACAAGCCGCCACTACGCTGCCGCCCGTGTTCTTAACTGCCCCGAGGTGGCGCGGAGCTATGTAACCGCCCACCCCTATAATTGCAAATTTATTTTTGTTCTGTCCCATCTTATCAATCAGCTTATTGGCAACCTTGGCCGTTCCCAACTCAATCATACTTCATCGTTTTTCCCCTTCCTGCGGCTACGAACTGTTTCTGTAATATAGTTTATTATCGGTTCCATAGTGATTTCAACAGCTATATTCCGCTCCGCGAAAGCTCTTATCTCGGCAATCACCTGCGTTCTTGGCCGTGACCCATAGATTTCATCATGAAAATCCACCACCCGCCTGATATCCGTAATCTTCTCGTCCATGGGAAGTTCCAGGTTATACTTATAGGTCGTCCCGACAAAAACATCCGTAATGCCGGTAGCGATGGTCGGCAACCCTTTTGCCAAATATTCGCGGCTTTTGAGCGTGGAATGCACAAATATGTCCTTATCCTGCGTGGCAAGAGATATCAGCCCCAGACTACACCTTTCGAACACGGCATCGAGTTCGCTGCCGGTCTTATATCCGTGCATTACCACATTCTCCTCAAGCCCGAGCCGTAGCCTCATTTCTTCAAGAGCCTGCCGGCAATATCCGTCTCCTACTATGTGCATCACTATTTTCCGCTTACCTCCGGTTCTGTAGTATTCATGCAGCCCCCTTATAAAACGGTCGTATCCATGCCATACACTCAGTTTTGCTACCGCCGCTATATGGATTGTCCCATCGTCGGGAATTCGACCTTCGCATGGCGCGATAAGGCTCATATCAATGCCGTTTCTCATCGGTATGGCAGGTACACCTGAAATCTTGGTGAAATCTCCCACCACCACGAATCTGTCAATATAACGTTTCATCAGCGGCATATAAAACGACTCTTTCCACCACAGCGGATAATCCTGCCACCGTTTGGTTAGTTCCTTTTTTATCGGATAGGTCCATAATTCATAAAGAACCACTGCATCGGGGTTGCGCCTGCGAATCTTGCGTATTGCCAGCAGATGGAGTAGCGATAAAAAATTCGGACGTCTTATATAATAGAAGTCATAGCCGTCAAACTCAGGCCTGTATTCCGACAGCCAGTCACACATTGGCCCCCGAAAAGGAAGACGCATCGCCACCTTCCTGATGACTGACGGTCTCACCCTCCCCTCAAACTTTATCTGACGGCATGACAGACCCGCTCTACAGAGTGCCTTTATCTGCCCCTCCACTTTCTGTTCAACACCGGTATCCCTGAACAGCATACTCGTTTCTGTATAACCGTAAAAGTACAGACCCTTTGCTTTCATTCACACAATTTCATGAAAATATCATTAATCACAGCCGCCACATATTGGGCTGAACCACCGTTCTCAAACGTCCCAATCTCCTTCTGGTGCGAGCCAAGCCTTTCTATACTCTTCTCCCTGCAATAGCCCTCTATCAGCGTGCACAATTCCTCCACTGTTGTGGAATAGGGATATGGCCACTGCTCTATAGGGGTATAGAATCCGCGCTCTGATTCGAATCGTTCCAGATCCGGCACATATAAAAAAGCTGGTTTCAACGTTATGCCGAAATCCCATATCGAAGAAGAGTAGTCCGTTATCAGCACATCGGCAAACTCAAGCAAATCCTGCATGTCAGGATAGTCTGTCACATCCACCACCGGAAACCCGCTGTCGGTTCCGGGTAATGAATGGCGGTGCCGTCTGTAGAGAAACGTTACCTCCTTCCCGAACCTGCGCCGCAGCGATACCGCCACTGACTTCACACACACATCATTGCAGGAATGTTGGCGGTGACGGTGCGTGCCCCTAAAAGTAGGAGCATAAAGCACCATCAGATTGCCTGGGGCAATACCATATCGAGCGCGAAACTCGCCCTTACGTGCCTGTAGGTCTGTTTCGTCTGTGGCGAAGAACCGGTCGTTGCGGGGAAATCCCGACCGGATAAAACGCTCGGGCGCTATTCCATAGTCTTCGGCATGTTCATGCAACTGCTTCTCACAGCTGGCCAGCACTATGTCTGTGAGCATGCCTCTGAGCTTACGCATACGCATGATATAGCGCCATTCATCAGCCGAAAACATTCGCCGCCTCATATACATGCGCTTATACGATCCTCCGCCGTGCTCGGCGCTGATTACAGTCTGGCCTCTGCGCCGGGGCAGAAACGGTTCCACTCCCAGATTGCTTATGATAAAACCCGATGTAAGCAGATAATACACATGCCTCAACGACAGAAATCTTACGGTTCTTACCTTGCCTCTGAATGCGCCGGGGAGTTTCGATGCCTCATTAAGCACCCATACATATTCAAACTTGTCGCCATACAACCGGTACATAGCCTCGAAAATCGACCTGGGATTACAGCTGTAGCACGAACCTTCGTCGGACGATAGCAATACCCGGCGACGGCTCACCGGAAAAACACAGCCTGCCGTCATCAACAGCCTGAGATGAGATATCACGTAATATTTCAGCATGTATTTCATGACATGTTATCCTCCGACAAAATTCTTAACCCGGTCTATATCATATACTTTCTTAAACCCTCTACGGCATAGGTCACCATACACCGGCAACTGAGTGCAAGTCCCGTGCGCTGATGGTGTCTGATTACATGCCAGTAACAGTGTGCCATCTTAAACTTGTTGGACGACCGGGAGCCTTTAGATACTCTGTATAACGCCGTCACTACACACTGGTTATGTGCTGTCACTCCTTTCTTGAGAATGTCGAGCCAGAAACAAAAATCTTCCTGTGTGATATCCTTGAATCGGGTGTTGCCGACAACACTCCGCTTTATTATCGCTGTCAGGAATGGAATATGGTTCGACTTCAGTATATCGTTGTAACCTACCATCTTCTTGGTCGCCACTATACGCCCGCTTCTGGAATTTCCCCCGGAAATCTTCTCATAATACGAATATACGAAATCATAGCCGTTGGCCTCTATAAAATCCATCTGCACCCTTAGTTTGTCGGGCAACCATAGGTCATCGCTGTCTAAAAATGCTATATACTGTCCCAAAGCCCTGTCAAGGCCCATGTTTCGCGCCTCAGAAGGGCCACCGTAGTGGATATCGGTCCGCATGGCTATAATCCTGCTGTCGCGGGCCGCATATTGTCTTATCACCCCCGGTGTGCCGTCCGTAGAGCCGTCATCGGTTATTATGAGCTCCCAGTCGGTATAGCTTTGCGACAATACCGATTCTATCATTGCTCCAATAGTTTTCTCGGAGTTATAGCATGCCACTATCACCGATACGGCAGGAAGGCTACTTTCCGGCATAGTTTCTGGAGCCTCCGGCACACTTTCGCCTATTTCATGTTCTTCATGATTTTCATCTGTGAAGACACGGCTGAGCAACAGATACGCGGGAACAGCAACGGCAAGCGCCACGGCAAGCGTAAGTGGAGCGCTCTCTATTCCGCACAACGCCGTCACCGCCTTGGCCATACAACACAACACCCCCGACACCGGCAGCAGACGCCACACCAGACGCAGTGGAAGCAGCTGCGCCACACTTAGACCAGTGGCACCCGATACCATCAGCAGGAGAGACACCACACACATAATTCTTGTGAAGACCGACACTGCCGCAATAACCGTAAGCGATGGAAAATACATCACCGCCAGCCAGTCAAGACCCACAAGCGCGACAGCCGTCACCAGGTGCGCCCTTGCAAAGCCGCGCGAGAGCCCCAGTGCTGTCATAAGAGGGAAAAACGGTACCACCAACACAAAACATATCAGCGAAGACAACCGAAACAATACAGCTCCGCAACGGTAGCTCTCGCCGAAAAGCGTCGTCATAATCTCAGGTGCAAAAACCATACAGAACACAGCCACAGGCCACACCACCATTGCCGACTTATAAACCGACCGGCGCCATAAGCCTATGCATTCCTCCCTGTCAGTCATAGACAGTCTCGAAAGCTCCGGCAAAAGCACAGCCCCAACGGCCGACATCACTACCAACGCCAGCGGCATCTCACGAAATCCATTGGTAAACACCGCAAATTCGCCTGCTCCGAAATAGCGGCTTACAAAAAACCGGCTCGCCGAAGATATCACAAAGCCATATATCCCCGCATAGAACACCGGCAGCGCAAACCTCAGGAAATCGCCGTATCCCGGGCCGCTCCCCGACTGAGCTACACCGATGAACGGCCGGTAGGAAAGCCAGAGACCCCACGCCGCCGACACCACCGATGCCGCAGCAAAGGCTCCGGTAACCGCCTGCGGACTGCCTCCGCACATCCGGGCTGCGCACACCACACACAGCAGCGTCAGCAATCGGCTCATACACACGTAAAGAGCCAGCTGACCCGAGCGCCTGCAGGCCATCAGCACTCCCTCCACGCCGGCCACCGGCATCATGGCCACCGGCACCACCGAAAACAGACGCAGACACGGTCCGAGAGCCGCATTGCCCAGCAGCCCGGCCAAACCGTCTGAAAAAACAAACAGCGTGAGAGAAAACACACACCCCATAGCGATGCTCATCACCGTAAGCTTCAACACTACGGCCCGTCCTTCGCCGGGAGCCGTTCTCGCCAGAAAATATGAATAGCACGACGGCAGGCCCAGCGAGAAAAGCACCAGCAGGGTGCCGTAAACATATAATACCTGAAGATATGTGCCGTAAGCCTCCGGCTCCATCATACGGCTCAAAGCCATGGCTATGAATACCGACAGGCACATCGACACCCCCTTTGACACGCCCACCTTCACGGCCTCGGCCGAACGCCCCCCGCGCAGAGCCTGGAAGTATGCCGCCGTAGCCCCCGCCATCAGAAAGCCCAGTATTTCAGATTAGTCACTTTTCCGCGGTACACTCCGTGCAGATCCGCAAGCAGGGTTTCAGGACCCGATGAAAGCCGTTCAAACCACGTTTCGTCCAGACCCGTATAGCAGTCATGGTTCACGGCTACTATCACAGCGTCATACACACCTTCCGGACCCTCCTTCAGCTCCAGACCATACATGCGCTTCACAGCCTCGCCGTCCACCATCCGGTCCACTACATCACAGTCTATGCCGTAAGCCTCCAGCAGGGCTATCATCTCTGCCACGCCGCTGTTTCGTACGTCGTCTGAGTTACGTTTATACGAAATTCCAAGCACCAACGCGCGCGGACGTCCCTTCTTCCGGGCATCGGCCGGTATGTGCGCCGCCACCGAATCGGCCACGTAGCCGGGCATCATCTCGTTCACAGAGCATCCCATGCGGGTTAACGGCATGTCTATTCCGGCACGTCGGGCCTCCGACATCAGGTAATAAGGGTCCACCGGTATACAATGACCGCCTACAAGCCCCGGCGAATAGGGGGTGAAGTTCCATTTGGATGCGGCAAGCTCAACAACTTCGCCAAAATCTATCCCCATCCGGCCAAAGGTCACCGACATTTCATTCATCAGGGCTATGTTCATGCACCTCTGTATGTTTTCCAGAAGCTTTGCCGCCTCGGCCGAACGTATGCTGCGCGCTTTGTGGAGCGGAGCGCTTACCGCATGGCTGTAAACACGCTCTATTTCCGCTGTGGCTTCCTCATCGCAGCCCGCAATGATTTTTGATATATTCGCAACCTCGTGAAGGGCATCTGTGGGATTTATACGCTCCGGTGAATATCCGGCCTTGAATTCACTGCCGCACTTAAGCCCCGAAATCTCCTCGAGCAGAGGCACGCACACATTCTCTGTACACCCCGGAAATACCGTTGATTCATAAACCACATAGTCGCCCGGCTTAAGCATCCCTCCGACAGTTCTTGTCGCTGCCAGAAGTTGACTCAGGTCTGGATTATTGCTGCTGTCCACCGGAGTGCCCACAGTTATTATGTAGAACGACGCGTTGGCAATATCTCCTTCGCAATCAGTCAGCTCGAGCCGTCCGGCATCGCCGCTCTCCGGCTTGAGTGGCGATATAGGCTCTGAAATGCAATCCGTTGCGTGTGGATTGACGTCATACCCTACGACATTGAAGTGGCGCGACAACGCCAGGGCAAGCGGCCTGCCCACATAACCCATGCCTATCACCGCCACCGAGGTCTGGCGCGAGTTCAGACGGCCGTATATATTAAAAGTCATCTTGTTCTTCACTCACTAATCCATTGATGTTTTTATATCTTGCCCCTGATTCCGGACATTGAGCGAGGCCGTTACAGTCAAATTCCAGCCTGCACCCGTGCCGGCTCATCCACCCCACCGGGCGCGCAGGGACTCCCGCCACCATGCAATAGTCAGGCACATCCGAGGTCACCACGCTGCCGGCTCCTACAAAGCCGTAGCGCCCGATTGTAACGCCGCAGCGTATAGTGGCGTTCGCTCCTATAGTGGCGCCCTCTTTCACAAGCGTTTTTTCAAAACTTCCGTGGCGGCATATCTCGCTGCGCGGATTGCGGACGTTGGTAAAAACACATCCCGGACCCAGAAACACATTGTCCTGGACCGTTACTCCGGAAAATATCGAAACATTGTTCTGTACCTTGACGTTGCGTCCGAGGCTCACTCCCGGCCCCACCATTACGTTCTGACCCAGACTGCATTGCTCCCCGATAACGGCCTCGCTCATTATATGGCAGAAGTGCCATATACGGCACCCGCCACCTATTACCGCGCCGGGGTCTATTATTGAGGTTTTGTCAATATATATATCAGGCATATATTATGGTCTAAACGTTATTCCCTTCAATTTTTATACTGGCAATGCGCTTGGATACAAACATGTTTTTCGGCAATACAATCCAATGTGCTACAAAAATAGTAATTTTTTCAAATATCCAAAAGCGCCAACGGCCGGAACGCCTCAAAAGATTGAGTCAAGGGTGCTTTTTTTTTGGGGGGGGGGACAGGTACCTTCAGTTCTTCACTGTCGACATCACAAACACACTCGTCACCGTTTCAAGTATGTCGAGATTGCCGAGGCGCTCGGTGATAAAGGCGCGGGAAGCCTGCATGTCAGGAACCGTAACCTTAAGCATATAGTCATGGTTTCCGCTTTCGTTATAACATTCCGTCACCTCATCCATCTCTGCCGCTTTTTTGTCTTGTGTAATTTATATACCTTTGTGATTGATTCTATTAACAATCTCAACTAAGAATAAAAAAACGAGCAGCCATGTTTATCGCAATTCTTACATACAAAAAACCGCTTGCAGAGGTTGACCGCTTTCTTCAGGCTCATCGCGACTATCTCGCCGAGCATTATGCCGCCGGCGATTTAATTGCCTCAGGTCCGCAGACTCCACGCATTGGCGGCGTGATAATGATAAAGGCTGAAAGCCGTGCGGCGGTAGATTCTATTATCGCGCAAGACCCTTTCCACATCAACAGCATAGCCAACTATCAGATTGTGGAGTTTACCCCTACAATGTTCTGCAACCCTACCCTTTCCGACCTGTTAAAATGAGCAACGAACCACGCGCTATATTTCCCGGCTCCAAAGCCCGCAAGCCGCAATATGTGCTGGGAACCGAGAATGGAACCAAACGCACATCAAACGTAACCGAGGCAAAAATTGTCGAGGCTGTGGAGGACATTGAAGACAATGTGGCTATATTCCTTGAAAAATGCGTGCCGGTGGTATTGGTCCGCTATGCCGAAGCGTATTCCATTGATTATTATAAGGACGGCAGCATTGCGGTGTGTTTCAGAGTCAACGGATATATGCTGCGCATGTGGCGGTCAGACATAGACTGTGATGTGGCGGCGGATATTATGTGTAACTTTTTCCGCACCGCCTCGCTTCCCGACATGACAGGCTGGCACTGTCAGAAAATCTATCCGGAACAAGAGACCCCGGAGACGAAACTTTGTGTGGACGGCGAGGATTTCCGATACTTTGATATGGCTGATGTGTTCTGCGCATTGGAAAATATCATAGAGGGCAAATCGCTATGGATGCTTTATGATTTCACAAAAGGCGATGGCGGATATGTCAGCATCCGCAGGCGTGACAATGACGCGGCTCCGACCGCCGGATATAAAGTTGAATATGTAAGATGGACGAATCCGGCTCCGACCGGCTTCAGAGGCGTTGTTTCTGATGAAGGACTCCTGCGGAGCTGGCTGTGGAGTCTGATTGAAGGCGAGAAACTGCCCGATCCTCTGAGCTGTTGGGAGGAGTTTGGCGTAAACGATTATTTTGAAAGACTGGTATTCAGATTTTTAGACGAAGAGAAAGAT
>ERZ778511.1880-NODE-1880-length-12866-cov-4.766919_pt1 | contig 12866 bp, 10 predicted proteins | sample MGYA00510347_ERZ778511 | MGnify/ENA primary metagenome ERZ778511 (study PRJEB29527, sample SAMN07138967) | mouse gut metagenome | material: feces | host: mouse | place: China:Nanjing | collected 2016-01-25 ...
ACGAATACTTGTTTTTTGTCGAAAAAAGTGTTATGATAGAGGTTGTCAGTAAGAGCTTAAAAAATTAAGAAAAAATATAAAGGAGGAGGATTTACTTGGGAAATTCAACCTTTAAAGGGGGAACGCATCCATACGAGGGAAAAGAGCTGAGTATGGACAATCCGATCCAGATAGTGATGCCGAAGGATGAACTGGTATTTCCAATGAGCCAGCATATCGGGGCCCCTGCCAAACCGACCGTTTCCGTAGGGGATGCGGTGAAAATGGGACAGATCATCGGGGAAGCGGGCGGGTTTATCTCCGCGAATATCGTAAGTTCTGTTTCTGGAAAAGTAACGAAGATCGAGCAGAGGTTAACCGGTTCGGGAGCGAAGGCAAATTGTGTTGTCATCGAAAACGACGGAGAATACGAAGCGGTTGAGGGCTTCGGTGAGGAGCGGGATTATACGGCGCTTTCCAAAGAAGAGATCCGTCAGATCATTAAGGACGCCGGCATTGTCGGCATGGGCGGCGCCGGATTCCCAACAAATGTAAAGGTGACGCCGAAAAATGAAGATCAGATTGATTATGTCATCATAAACGGCGCGGAATGTGAGCCATACCTCACGTCAGATTACCGCCTGATGCTGGAAAAACCGGAACAGCTGATCATGGGATTGAAGGTGTTGCTGCGCCTGTTTGACAACGCGAAAGGTATCATCGCGATCGAGGACAATAAACCGGAGGCGATCTCAAAACTGAGTTATCTGACACAGGATGAGCCCATGATCTCAGTGAAGGCGCTTAAAACGAAGTATCCGCAGGGGGCGGAGCGTCAGGTTATATACGTTACGACAGGAAGAAAGATTTATTCGAAAATGCTTCCGGCAGACGCGGGCTGCGTGGTGGACAATGTGCAGACTGTTTTGGCTGTGTATGATGCCGTTTGCAGGAGCATACCGTCGATCAGCCGCGTTATGACGCTGACCGGGGACGCGATGGCAAGGCCGCAGAATTATGAGGTAAAATTTGGGATGAGCCATGCCGAGCTCTTGGAAGAAGCTGGCGGACTTGTCGAGGGAGGCGCGGAAAAGATCATTTCCGGCGGCCCGATGATGGGAATGGCGATGTACGACCTGAATGTGCCGATCACAAAGACAAGTTCATCAATTTTGGCAATGTCAAAAGACGAAGTGGCAGCGTGTGAGCCGACAAACTGTATCCGCTGCGGCCGCTGCGCAACTGTGTGTCCGAGCCATCTCGTACCGCAGAAAATGGCAGAGGCAGCAGAACGCTCGGATCTGGAACTGTTCCAGAAACTGAACGGCATGGAGTGTTACGAGTGTGGAACATGTACGTATGTCTGTCCGGCGAAACGGAGGCTCACTCAGTCATTTAAGCAGGCGAGACGAGCTGTGATGGATAGTGCTAGGAAATAAAGCGAACGATGTTCGCTTGGCAAGTTGTGACCTGCGGTCAAACTTGTGATCATGTGCAGAAACCGTGCACAATAAGGAGGATAAAGCGAACTTCATTCGCTTGGCAAGTTGTGACCTTGCGGTCAAACTTGCGATCATGTGCAAAGAACATGCACAATAAGGAGGATTTATAATGGATAAATTGTTGAATGTATCATCATCTCCCCATGTCCGTGACAAATCGTCGACGAAGTCCATCATGCGGGATGTCGTGATAGCATTGATCCCGACTACTCTTGTGGGTATCGGAAATTTTGGCGTCAGGGCGCTGCTGGTGATCCTGACGACTTGTGCCAGCGCGTTACTGGCGGAGTACGTGTGGCAGAAGTGTATGAAACAGCCAATTACTACGAATGATTTCAGCGCGCTCCTGACGGGGCTTTTGCTGGCGCTCAACCTTCCGGCTACGCTGCCGCTCTGGATGTGCGTGCTGGGCGGCGTGTTTGCCATTATCATCGTGAAGCAGTTGTTTGGAGGACTGGGACAGAACTTTATGAACCCAGCGCTGGGAGCGAGGTGCTTTTTGATGCTCTCGTTCAGCAGCGCGATGACGAACAGCTTCGCGATCGAGAAGGGGAACGCGATCTGGGGTGGATATCAGGCGACGCTTGATGCGGTATCGAGCGCGACGCCGCTCATGCAGGTGAAGGAAGCGACCCGTCTGGGAGACTTAGGGACGACGCTGAAAGATATGTTTTTGGGAACGACGTGGGGGACGATCGGAGAGACATCGGCGTTAGCCATACTGATCGGCGGTATTTACCTGATCGTGAGGAAGATCATCGATTGGAAGATTCCGGTTCTCTACATACTGACATTTGTCGTATTTAACCTGTTGTATTCCTGTGTGACAGGTGCGTATGTTCCGGTATTTTATGAGGTATGCGGCGGCGGACTGCTGCTCGGTGCGTTCTTTATGGCGACCGATTATGTGACGAGCCCGATCACGGATAAAGGAAAGATCATATTTGCCGTTCTGCTCGGTCTGCTGACCGGACTGTTCCGTTTCTTCGGTGAGTCGGCAGAGGGCGTATCATTTGCCATCATCATCGGCAACCTGTTTGTGCCGCTGATTGAGATGGTGACGATTCCAAAGGCATTTGGAAAGGAGGGCAAGGCGCATGAGTAATGAAAAGAAAGAGAGATCATTTGTCGTAGATGCCGTGATCCTGTGTGTGATCACCCTCGTACTCGGAGCGATCCTGGCAGGTGTTTATACCGTGACGAAAAAGCCGATCGAGGAGGCGCAGGCCAAAACGGATAATGAGGCGTGTGAAGTTGTCGTTTCCGAATTAGATGGAGCTTCCGTGACGGAGGCAGAAGATGGTGCGGTGGACGCGGCCAATGAGTTTTTGCAGAAACATGTGATCGATAAATCGGCTTCTGAAGGGGAAGTACCGGAGGAAGATGCGGAATCTTATTCCAAATACGTCGTAGTGACAACAGTAAAGAAGCTGCAGGTAAATGGCGCGGATGCAGGTTTTGTATACATCGCTGACGCGAAAAAGGGGTATGGCGGAAGCATTTCCTTCGTACTCGGTGTGAACGATGGGATCGTGACGGGGATCGAGATCACGAAACAGTCGGAGACGGCTGGACTCGGTGCCAATTGTGAGAGCGATGATTTCAAATCAAAATTTGCGTTTGAGAACGCGCTCCAGTATCCTTCCAGTGACAGTTTCCCGATGTATTACAAACCGGGGACGACGCCGAAGGATGAGCAGGGACAGATCGAGGCGATGTCTGGCGCGACCGTTACGTCCCGTGCGATCACGAATGCGGTAAAAGGTATCCTTTTATATGACAAAGAGTTAAGGGGGGGTAAATGATGAGTAAGTATACAGAGAGACTTCAAAATGGTATTATAAAAGAAAACCCGACCTTTGTTATGATGCTCGGTATGTGTCCGACATTGGCTGTTACATCGAGCGCGATCAATGCCATCGGCATGGGGTTGTCCACAACGGTCGTGCTTATCCTGTCCAATATGCTTATTTCCGCGCTGCGCAACATCATACCGGACCGTGTGCGTATTCCGGCGTTCATCGTCGTCGTTGCCTCGTTCGTGACGATCGTGCAGCTTGTGCTGCAGGCGTATCTGCCGGCGCTAAACAGCGCCCTCGGCGTGTATATACCGCTGATCGTGGTAAACTGTATCATCCTCGGACGTGCGGAAGCGTACGCGTCGAAAAATCCGATTGTCCTGTCCGCGCTGGACGGTGTGGGAATGGGACTTGGATTTACGGTCGGTCTTACGCTGATCGGTATTTTCCGTGAGATTTTGGGAAGCGGAGCCGTATTTGGCTTCCAGTTCATTCCCGATTCGTTCCATATCGCGATGTTTGTCATGGCGCCGGGGGCGTTTTTCGTACTGGCCGGCTTGACGGCGATCCAGAACAAGCTGAAAATGCCTTGCGCGACCAATACGCCGGAGGCGGAGGCCGCTTCGTGCAGCGGGAACTGTGCGGCATGCGCGAGCCAGTCTGATACGTGCGGCAAAACGGCTGCGGAGGAAATCCCGGCGAAAGGAAAGGAGGATGACAGATCATGAGTTTATTTACCATTCTTTTTACGGCAGCCCTTGTGAATAACTTCGTGCTCAGCCAGTTTTTAGGAATCTGTCCGTTTCTCGGTGTAAGTAAAAAAGTGGAGACGGCGGCCGGCATGGGCGGTGCGGTGCTTTTCGTTATCACGATCGCATCCCTTTGTACGAGTTTACTATATAATTATCTTCTTGTCCCATTTGAACTGGAATACCTGAATACGATCGTATTTATACTTGTGATCGCGGCTCTCGTGCAGTTTGTGGAAATGGTACTGAAGAAGATGATGCCAGCGCTCTATAAATCACTCGGTGTATACCTTCCGCTTATTACGACGAACTGTGCCGTACTCGGTGTGGCGCTTCTCAGTGTCCAGAATGAGTACAATGTGCTGGAGAGTGTTGTAAACGGGATCGGTGCCTCGATCGGATTCCTGATCGCGATCGTTCTGATGGCGGGCATTCGTGAGAAACTTGAAAACAGCAATATTCCCGAAGTCTTCAAGGGAACCCCAATTGTACTGATTACCGCTGGTTTGATGGCGATTGCGTTCTGTGGCTTTGGTGGCGTTGGCTTTTAATATGCGTGCGCAGGAATGGAGGCTTATATGAATACAATTATAATATCCGTGGTACTTCTGGGAGTGCTAGGTATCGCGATTGGACTTTTGTTAGGCGTAGCGGGTAAGTTCTTCGCCGTGGAAGTGGATGAGCGTGTGGATCTGGTCAGGGAATGCCTGCCGGGAAATAACTGCGGCGGCTGTGGTTTTCCGGGATGTGACGGCCTGGCGGAAGCGATCGTGGCTGGAAATGCCGAAGTAAACGGTTGTCCGGTTGGCGGCGCGCCGGTGGCGGAAAAGATTGGCGCCATTCTCGGCGTAGAAGCCGGCGCCGGTGTGAAAATGGTAGCGCATGTACGGTGTGCCGGAACGTGTGAGCAGGCGTCCGTGAAGTACAATTATGTCGGCGCGATGGACTGCCGTCAGGCTGTCATGGTGCCGGGACGCGGGGATAAGGCATGTTCGTATGGCTGTCTCGGTCTTGGCTCCTGTGTGGAGGCCTGCCAGTTTGATGCCATTTCCATTAAAGACGGGATTGCCGTGGTCGATAAGGAAAAATGCGTGGCCTGCGGCAAATGTGTGGAAACGTGTCCGAACAACGTCATTTCCCTCGAGCCGTATGATACGAAATATCAGGTCCAGTGTAATTCCAAAGACAAAGGAAAAGACGTGATGAGCGTATGCAAGGCCGGATGTATCGGGTGCGGTCTTTGTGTGAAACAGTGTGAGTTCGGAGCGGTTGTTCTGGAAAACAACCTTGCTGTCATTAATGCAGAGAAGTGTCAGGGATGCGGCAAGTGTGCTGAGAAATGCCCGAAAAAAGTAATTTTCTAATACAAAACGTCCCCCGTGTCTTACTTTCGATCAATGTCCTTTTTGGACGATAACAGAGATTTGATCGGGAGTCGGCACGGGGCAGTTTTTTATTTGCGGTGAATGGAGGCTTTTTTGAAAAAAGATTCATATTGTGACAGATGTTTGCAAATGCTAGTTTGTAAATCCATGTGAGAAAAGGAAAGGACAAGGATGCCAATGAAAAATAAAGTGACCGTTATATTGATAATAACAGCAATCGTGGGGATACTGACAGCGGCCGGCGTGATGCTGTTTAAGAAATTCGCACCGAGCTATACCCAGCGTCCGATGAGTGAACAGTATAAACTAGGGGAAAATGAGGCACTTGTCGTTTTGAACGGAACGCTGTCAGAGGAGAAGGGAAGGATCATAGACGGAAAGGTGTATGTTCCGGTTTCACTGGCGACCAGTGCCATGAACGAGAGGATTTACTGGGACGACAGGGAAAGCATACTGTCGCTGGCCACTTCTGCCGGGCTGATCACGATAAACGCGTCGGACAGCATGCGTTATATGGTGGGTAAACAAAGTGAGGAGATGGGATTCCAGCTTTTATATGAGGATGGGGATGTGACCTATATCGCGATGGACTTTGTGAGCAAATATTCAAGGATCAACTATGAACGGGCCGAAAATCCGAATCGTCTGATCATCCAGTCCGATTTTTCGCAGGTGAATGTATTCGCTGCGCTCGCCGACGATGTCCGGCTCCGTGTCGGGCCAAATAAGAAGTATGATTATCTGCTGGAATTAAAGGGCGGGCAGGAAGTGCTGGTCGATACTGACGCGCCGCCGGAAAATGAGTATCAGAAGATTATTACGCTGGACGGGATCGAAGGGTATGTGCCAGTGGAATATGTGGAAGAAAAGATTGAAAAGGCGTGGACGACGGACAAGCCCGAGGATGTATTCCCACAGACCGCGTTAGGTGAGCGGGTCTGCCTCGGCTGGCATCAGATGACATATGCGGGTGGTACCACGGATATGGAAGCAAAGGTTTCACAGGCAGCATGCCTCAATGTGATTTCGCCGACCTGGTTTGCGCTCAGTGATAACAAAGGGAATTTTTCGTCGCTTGCCACAGAGGAATATGTGACGGCAGCCCACGCAAAAGGCTTGAAAGTCTGGGGCCTGATCAATGATTTTGACACGAAGATCTCGCTGAAAAAGATTCTTGGGCGGACTTCGATCCGGACAAATCTGGTGAATAATCTGGTGTCCGCAGCAATCCGTTATAAGTTAGACGGTTTGAATATTGATTTTGAAAAGATCACGAAGGAAACAGCGCCAGCATATTTAGAGTTCCTGCGCGAACTCGTTCTCCAGTGCCACGCGAACGGCATCGTCGTGTCGGTGGATGATTACCTGCCGACCGAGGGGACTTCGTATTATAATTGGGCGGAGCAGGGACGTGTTGCGGATTATGTGATCTTCATGGCGTACGACGAACACTATGCGGGAAGTGAGACGTGTGGTTCCGTTTCTTCCCTGCCGTTTGTCAATGACGGTGTGGAACTCGGCCTGAAATATGTGCCAAAGGAGCGTACTGTCGTGGCGCTTCCCTTTTACACAAGACGCTGGAAGACGAAAAAGGACAATAAGGTGGAAGGGAAACCCGATGTTTACGGCATGAATTCCGCTGAGGTCATGCTGCAGAACAACGAGGCGGCAAAGACGTGGGATGAAGAGACCGGCCAGTATTATTCGGAATTCAAGTATCAAGGGTATACGTATAAGATTTGGCTGGAGGAGGAAACGTCGCTGGACAAAAAACTGGAAACGGTGTTTGGCAAAGAAGTCGCCGGGGCCGCTTTTTGGAAGCTCGGTTTTGAGCGTCCGGTTACGTGGACGACGATTTCCAAATATATCAATAAGTAAGGCTTCAAAGCAGCAAAGACCATAACATGTATTTAAGGAATAGATTGGTGGTCCACTTCGTACACTGTAAGTAAGAGATGTATGGAGTGGACTTTTTATGATGAAAAACAAGAAAAATTGGAAATTATGGGCGGTTGTTTTTGCGCTGGCCGCTGTGATCGTGGCGGCGACGGTCCGGATCGACGGGCGGCCGGTCCTCAATATTACCGGCAGGGGGACGAAGGCGCTCATCGTGGTGGATGCTGGACATGGTGGCTTCGATCCCGGAAAAGTCGGCACAGCGGGGACGCTGGAGAAGGACATTAACCTGCTGATCGCTAAAAAATTGCAGAATGTACTGGAAGACAGCGGCTATCAGGTGATCATGACCAGGGACTCTGACACCGCGCTTTGTGACAGCAGCGCGACGAGAAAAAAGATGGAGGATCTGAAAAACAGAGTTGCGATCATAAATGATAATAAACCCGCGCTGGCGGTCAGCATACATCAAAACAGTTTTTCGGCGGGAACGAAGGGAGCACAGGTTTTTTATTATCAGGATTCTGAACCGAGCCGTGAATTTGCTTCGGTACTGCAAAATACGGTTAAAGAGGAATTGGCCGACGGGAACAAGCGGGTGGAAAAGGGGAATAGCAGCTATTATATGCTGAAAAAGACCGAAGGCGTATTTGCGATCATAGAGTGCGGTTTTCTCTCGAATCCGACGGAAGAAGTCATGTTAAACTCCGACGATTATCAGCAGAAAATGGCGGAGGCGATCGCGGAGGGGATTGAGAGATATTTGTACCAGTAATCCTTCGCAAAATAAAAAAGGTTGTGTCACCGGCCGGGAAACGCCGGCAGCACAACCTTTTCGTTTGCTTTTATCGCATCAATATCCTACTTTTTTTCCTTTTTTTGTCTTATATCCGGTAATTTTCTTTGCCTTGTAATCGGCTTTTTTTCTGGAGTCCGGAACGTCCGGGTCAGTCGGGTCGTAGTTGATGCCGGAAGTGGTTTTGATGACAGCCGGTTTTCCGAGAGGGCCTGGTTTTGAGGAACTTCCCTTTACGATTTTAACAGGCGTTCCCGTGGAGGCGTAGTCATAAATCCACTTTGCATCTGCCACCGTCATGCGGATACAGCCAGCCGAGGCGGGTGAGCCGAGCAGGTTGTAGCGGTAGGACGGAAGCGCGTAGTGGGAATCGGTGCTTACCGCGATGGCATGGAAATAAACATTTCCGACAATGTGGGATGTCCATCTGGCAAACACGATGCTCCCGTCAGGTTCGTGCATTTCTTTCAGCGTATATTTCACGGAAGTACCATTTGTACAAATGGAGTAGCTGCCAAGCGGGGTGTACGAGGAGTCCTCATTTAATGCGCTGGTTCCTGCATTTGTGCTGATGTCCCGCCCGACAGACACCGCGCATGTCTTGATCGGAATGTCGTATTTCTTTGTCTCATCGTTATAAAGATAAATCGTTACCGTACAGCCGGCGCGGTTTACTTCGATATAAAAACGGTTCTTATGGGTGGCGCTGCTTTCTTTTAAGTTTAAAATATCCGTAAGATCCGTCTGCTTCTCATTGTTCACATAGTAGAATTTATAAGTCTTTCCGGCATATTTTTCATAAAACCATCCATTTTTGCCCATGTCCTTTTTGCGGAGTTTAAAACTTTTTTCGTTGAGCAGGATCTTTTTGCCCCACGTAGAAAATCCGTAAACCTTGATCCTGAATTTTCCGGTTTCATCATTTTTCAGTTTCAGGGATACCTTGCTTTTTCCAGCTGTTCCCGTTACGTTGTGGGAATCCTTTTTCTTCCATTTGCCGTCTTTGTACTGATAGAGCGTAAAGCGCATTTTCTTAATATCGCCAGGGATATACGCGTTACTCAGTTTATAAACGCATGTGGCATTTTTCTTTTTTGTCACGGAAAGCGAGCCGCCCTGGGAACGCGCGTCGGCAGAAGTGGTGCTGCCGAGGGTATAAGTTTTGCCGTTTTTGTCTGTTAAGACCGCTTTTACGGTGTAAGTGTCAAGCAGATAGCCAAGTTTCTTCATCGTAACTTCTGCATAAAACCGGCTGCCGTCGGATTTTTTCTTCGTGCCTGAAATGGTCGCTGTCTTTTTTCCTTTGCTGCTGTAAAGCTGGAAGCTCACTTTGTTAATACCGTACACGTTTTTTAGTCCGTCGAGGGAAACGGCAAATGACTTTTTCTTTTCAAGCGCTTTTGTCTTTTTTACGGCAAAAGTGGTTTGTGTCGGAATGACCGAATAGGTAGCGACGGCCAGTGTGCGGGAGGGGGTGGCTCCCTGCGGCTCCAGTACAAGCTTTGCGTGCCACGTTCCGTAAGCGCTGCCAGCCTGTGCGGCGTTTGCAAGAATCGTCATGCCGCCCTCTGTAAAAGGTGTCTTTGATGAGATACTCGCGGCGGTGGATTCATTGCTGCCTTCTGGCCAAGCCATAACCGAAACCGATTTATTTTGTCCCGGGATCACGACATCTCCGGAAGATTCTGCCGAAATGACCTGGACATTACGTGAGGCATCTCCTGTACCTCCGCTGACGTTCATCGAAAGTTTATCCGTGTGTATGGAAAGGTCACAGGTTCCGGCGGGGATCACCGTATCCCCGATCAGGATGTTTACGGTATAGGTATCATACGCATAGTTCAATGATTCCAAAGAAAATGTTCCGGTATAAGTGCCGCCGGCACAATTTTCCGGAGTCAGGGCAATGTTAGTCTGCAGGGCAGCAGCCTTTGTATCTTTGTGGGACACCTGCAGGGTAAGCTCGTTGGTTTGTGAGGGATCCAGTCCCTGTACCGAGTATGTACACTCACCGGAGGAACGGTTTACCGATATGTTCGCCTGATGATCTGCTGCGTTTGCCTTTACCGGCAGTAGAAGTGCCGCAAAGAACAGCAGGGTTAAAAATGAGAAAAGGTGTTTTAAAATGTGTCGTTGTTGTTTCATGTCCTACCTCCATTTTTTTCCTTTTTTATTTAAAACTGCGCGGTTGACGCTTTTTATATGAAACTTATTTTCACATGTTTTTTTCATTTTGTCAATGGTTGAGGGTATTTTTTTTTGACGGGCATGGTACAATAAATACTATAAATATGAACGGAGGATCAAGCCTATGCAAAAAGGAAACAAATGGAAGGTGACGGCGCTTTTATTGGCGGCGGCACTCATTCTGCCTGCAGCCAGTCCTGTGTCTGCGGGAGCAAAGAAGAAACTGGTTCTGAATCGGAAAAAAGTAACGTTGACGGTCGGAAAGAGCTGTGTTTTAAAAGTAAAAGGGACGAAAAAGAAAGTTCGCTGGAGCACGTCAAAAAAGAAAGTAGCTGTTGTTTCGAAAAAAGGGAAAGTAACGGCGAAAAAGCAGGGGACAGCGAAAATCACGGCTAAGGTCAAGGGCTGGAAACCAGCCCTGGTATGTAAAGTTGCCGTAAAGAAAAAGAGCGGGGCAGAGCGTCCACAGGGACCGGCGAATGACATGCCGTCTCAGGCTCCGGTCGGTACACCTGCTGGAAATGGGGGCGAACCGGTCAATACACCGAATGGAACGGAGACGCTGAAGCCGGTTCAGTCGGCGGGACCGAGCCAGGGGCCCGTCGGCAGTACACCGCCGGTTCCGAGTGACCAACCGGGGGCAGACATGACGGAAAAACCGCCTGCACCGACGCAAACGCCTTCGCAGGTTCCGATCGTAGACGCGGATCCGGTGCCGGATGAATTTTTCCAGATCTTACAGCCGGAGTATGAGACGGGGACGCCTGAATGCCCTGAGTTCTCGGCGGATTCTGGTGTATATGGAAAAGCGTTCATGCTCGGGATGAAATCCCAGCCGGGTACAAAAATTTATTACACGACCGATGGAAGTATTCCGACGGCAGAAAACGGTACTCTTTATACGGATGCGCTCGTCGTGGCGGATCGGAATGGTATGCCGAATGTGCTTACGGCGGCTGCCAATATAAAGAAAATGTATATCAGCGGCAGCGGTTATGACTATGTGCCGCAGGCAGACGAGGTGGCGAAATGTACGGTGATCCGTGCGGCAGCAGTCAGTCCGGATCAAAAAGTGAGCGATGTCGTGACGAGAAGCTTCTTTATCGGAAACGATGTAAAGAAGAAATATGCGGGAGCAACAATCGCCTCTTTGGTTATCGATCCTAGCGATCTTTTAGATGCGGAGACGGGTATTCACGTACTCGGTAATAAATACACCGAGTGGAGCAAAACTCCTGAAGCGCAGAAAATCATCCGGGGAAGGCAGTACTGGGACTATGAGGGAAATTATACGCAGTCCGGCCGCGACTGGGAGCGCCTGGCATTCATGGATTATCTGGATGCGGACAGTGAGGCGTTGGAATTTTCGGTTCCGGTAGGTATACGCGTCCGAGGCGGTGCGAGCAGGATGTACGGACAGAAAGGGTTTAACTTATATCTCAGAGAAGAGTATGGGCAGAAAAATCTGAAATATCCTTTGATCCCTGGCGATCTGGATACAGAGGGAAATCAGATCAAAAAATATAAGTCCTTTATGTTGAGGAACGGGGGGAACGATACCGAATATTCAAAAATCCGGGATGTGTTTACCCAGAGCATGGTAGGAGACCGCGGTTACAGCGTACAGGCGGCCCGCCCGTGTGTGCTGTTTATCAATGGCGAGTACTGGGGGCTTTATAACCTGACCGAGAAATACAGTGATAATTCGATCGAGAATAAGTATGGCGTCGACAAAGATAATGTGACCATCTTCAAAGAGGATGAGATGGACGAAGGCCAGGATGGAGACGAAGTACTTTATCAGGAGCTTTTAAGTTACGCGGAGAAAGATTTTACCGACGATGCTGTCTATGAGGCATTTTGCGGAATGATGGATATCGACAGTTTTGCGGATTACTACGCGACTGAAATCTATATCGCGAACAAGGACTGGAATCCAGAAAAGAATTACATGCTTTGGCGTGCGAGGACGCCGGATGAAACGAATCCGTATGCCGATGGGAAATGGCGGTACATGCTTTATGATACGGAATACGCGATGGGCATGTATAACAACTGGGATACGCTGGCAGACTATGATTCGTTCAGCGGTGCGGTCTCGCAGGATGCGTTGTTTGCGGCAGTTATTAAGAATAAATCATTCCAGCAGAAATTCCTTACCGCGATCAAAGAGATCGGTTCGAAAAACTTTGCGCCTGAAGCTTGCGAAAAGAAGCTTAAGGAATATGAAACGGCCTACAAGCCGTTGATGGATGACTTTTATACCCGCTTTTTCGGCAAAGATACGTGGAACAGGAGTCAGTTTGACAATGCGGTCAACGCGATCAAAGAATTTGTGGGAAAACGTTATCGATACATCATACCTTATGTGGAAAACGGTTTGAAATAAAATATTAAAAAGTTTGAAAAATTTTCCTTGCAAAATAAAATAAAGTATGATAATATAGTCTTTGTTCGTATGAAAGCCGAGTCGGAGTTGACGAAAAACGTATGCTGGCTTTGGTATGGACAAAGATGATGGCTCCTTGGTCAAGCGGTTAAGACATCGCCCTTTCACGGCGGTAACACGGGTT
>ERZ778511.1883-NODE-1883-length-12843-cov-3.872459_pt1 | contig 12843 bp, 9 predicted proteins | sample MGYA00510347_ERZ778511 | MGnify/ENA primary metagenome ERZ778511 (study PRJEB29527, sample SAMN07138967) | mouse gut metagenome | material: feces | host: mouse | place: China:Nanjing | collected 2016-01-25 ...
GAAACGGACACCGGAAACCGGCCGGGAGCCGGCCGGGGAAAAACGGCCCAGGCCGGAGCAGGCAGGAGCCGGGGAAAAACGGCCCAGGCCGGAGCAGGCAGGAGCCGGGGAAAAACGGATCAGGCCGGAGCAGACAGGAGCCGGGGAAAAACGGCCCAGGCCGGCTCAGACAGGAGCCGGGGAAAAGCGGCTCAGACAGGGGCAGGCAAAAACCAGGGAAAAACGGCCCGGACAGGGGCAGGCAGGAGCCGGGGAAAAACGGTCCGGACAGGGAGCCGTAAAGAAAAAGAGGAAAGAGCCATGATACGGGAAATGAGATTGGAAGATTACGACCAGGTGTATGCGCTTTGGATGAGCGTAAAGGGATTTGCCATGCGGAGTGTGGATGATTCCAGAGAAGGGGTGGAGCGGTTTCTTGCCAGAAACCCCCATATCAGCGTGGTGGCGGAAGAAGAGGGGCAGATTGTAGGTGCGATCCTCTGTGGTCATGACGGCCGGCGGGGCTGTCTGTATCATGTATGTGTATCCGACAGGTGGCGCAGACGCGGGATCGGTACGGCGATGGTGGTATTTGCCATGGAAGCGCTGAAACGTGAAAAAATCAGCAAGGTGTCCCTGATCGCTTTTACTGCCAATGACATTGGCAACGCTTTCTGGAACCGGATCGGCTGGACAAGGCGTGAGGATCTGAACTACTATGATTTTGTATTAAACCGGGAAAATATTGTAGCGTTTAATCAATAATGGGTGTGAATAAAGGCGCGGCAGCAGATCGGGCCTGCGTACCATGAAGAGGGGAGAGGCAGGCAGGATAAGGACGCGGTGGAAAGAGGAGAAAAGAAAACAGATGATGGATCAAATGGAATGGATACAGGGCGGTGTAACGGCAGCCACAGGATTTTTGGCAGCGGGTGCGGCGGCCGGGGTAAAATATCAGGGCAGAAAGGATATGGCGCTGATTTACAGTGAAACGCCCTGTGTGGCAGCCGGGGTGTTTACCGGGAACCTGGTGAAAGCGGCGCCGGTTTTGTGGGACCGGGAAATTGTGACAGGAGATAAGACTGTGCATGCGGTGGTTGTAAACTCCGGAATTGCCAATGCGTGCACGGGGCAGCAGGGACGTGACTGCTGCCGGGAGACCGCCGATGCGGTGGGTCTTGCACTGGATATTCCGGCGGACGGTGTACTGGTGGCTTCCACAGGTGTTATCGGCATGCAGCTTCCCATGGATAAGGTGAGAGCGGGGGTATCTGTGCTGGCCGGGGAATTGTCAGATACATTGCAGGCCGGAACGGATGCGGCGTGTGCCATTATGACCACAGATACCCTGTGCAAAGAGGCGGCTGTCACAGTGACCATTGGCGGCAGATTGGTGACAGTGGGCGGTATGTGCAAAGGTTCCGGGATGATTCACCCCAATATGTGTACGATGCTGGGGTTTGTGACAACGGATGTCTGTATTACAAAAGAACTGTTGCAGGAAGCGCTGCGCAGCGATGTGCAGGATACTTTTAATATGATTTCGGTGGATGGGGACACTTCCACAAATGATACGCTGCTTGTCCTGGCCAACGGAGGTGCGGGAAATCCGGTGATTTCTGAAAAGGGAGAAGACTATGAACGCTTCTGTACTGCTCTCCATGCGGTGAACGAAACACTGGCCAGAAAGATGGCGGGAGACGGAGAGGGAGCCACGGCTCTCTTTGAGACGAAAGTGATTCATGCGGCCAGCAAGGAAGAGGCCAGGAGGCTGGCCAAATCCGTTATCTGTTCCAGTCTCACCAAGGCGGCTGTTTTCGGACATGACGCCAACTGGGGCAGGATTTTGTGTGCGCTGGGGTATTCGGGGGCTTCCTTTGATCCCGAGCGTATGGAACTGTACTTTGAGAGCAGCGAAGGAAAGATGCTGATCTATCAGGACGGACAGGCTGTGGACTACAGCGAGGAAGCGGCGGCCAGAATCTTGTCTGCGCCGGAAGTGACGGTGATTGCGGATATGAAAATGGGAGATGCCTGTGCCAGTGCATGGGGATGCGATCTGAGTTATGACTATGTAAAAATCAATGCGGATTACCGTTCCTGAGCGGCGGGGTATGCCGGCGCGGGAATGGGTGCAAAAGGGGAGAATGTGAAAAAATGCGTGAGACAGAAATGAAACAGGTGTTGCAGAAGGCAGAGGTATTGATTGAGGCACTGCCTTATATTCAGAAATTTAACCGGAAAATCATCGTTGTCAAATATGGCGGAAGTGCCATGAGCAATGAGGAATTGCAGGAAAATGTCATCAAGGATGTGACACTTTTGAAGCTGGTAGGCTTTAAACCCATCATTGTCCATGGCGGCGGCAAGGAAATCAGCCGCTGGGTGGGAAAAGTGGGAAAAGAAGCGCAGTTTGTAAACGGTCTGCGGGTGACAGACGATGAGACCATGGAGATTGCCGAGATGGTGCTGTCCAGAGTGAACAAACATCTGGTGACGATGGTACAGGGGCTGGGTGTGAAGGCTGTGGGCGTCAGCGGTAAGGACGGCGGTCTTCTGACAGTGGAAAAGAAGTATGCGGACGGACAGGATATCGGTTATGTGGGGGAAGTGACACAGGTGAATCCCAAACTTCTCTTTGATCTGCTGGAGAAGGATTTTCTGCCCATTGTGGCGCCAATCGGATTGGATGAGAAGTTTCAGACCTATAATATCAATGCGGACGACGCGGCCTGCGCCATTGCCAAGGCGGTCAATGCGCAGAAACTGGCTTTTCTGACGGATATTGAGGGATTATATAAAGATATAAATGACAAGTCCACCTTTATTTCCCGGCTGACAGTCTCCCAGGCGGCGCAGCTTATGGAGGACGGCCTCATCGGCGGCGGTATGCTGCCTAAGCTGAGTAACTGTATTTCTGCCATACGCAACGGGGTAAACCGGGTGCATATACTGGATGGCCGGATTGCTCATTGCCTGCTGCTGGAGATTTTTACCAACCATGGCATTGGTACAGCCATTATTCTGGATGAGGAAGGTGAAACGTTATGATGAAAGAAGTGATTGCAGAGGCGGAAGCTGCGTTGCTGCATACGTATAACAGATATCAGATTGTGCTGGAGCGGGGCGAAGGCGTGTATCTGTACGACCTGGAAGGGAAGAAATACCTGGACTTTGCCTCTGGTATCGGCGTATTTGCCCTGGGGTATCATTACGGGGATTTTGATGACACGCTGAAAGGGCAGATTGATAAGCTGCTCCATACATCCAACTATTATTATAACAGGCCGACGATGGAAGCGGCCGGGAAACTCAAACGTATATCCGGTATGGACCGGGTGTTTTTTACCAACAGCGGCGCGGAAGCGGTGGAAGGTGCCATTAAGACAGCCAGAAAGTATGCGTATCTGAAGGACGGGCGGACGGATCATGAAATCATCGCCATGGAACATTCGTTCCACGGACGCACCATGGGTGCCCTTTCCGTAACAGGCACGCCCAAATACCGGGAGGCTTTTGAACCGATGATCGGCCATATACGCTTTGCGGGCATGAATGATACGGACAGTGTAATCGCGCAGATGAACGACAGAACCTGTGCAGTGATACTGGAAACGGTCCAGGGAGAAGGGGGGATTTATCCTGCGGAAAAAGCCTTTCTTCAGGAAATACGCCGTGTTTGCGATGAGCGGGATATACTGTTGATACTGGATGAAATACAGTGCGGCATGGGGCGTACCGGTTCGTATTTTGCATGGCAGGCGCTGGGCGTGAAACCGGATATCATGACTACGGCCAAGGCGTTGGGCGGCGGTGTGCCGGTGGGGGCGTTTTTGATGACGGAAGCGGTGGGCGCCCATTCCCTGGAAGCCGGGGATCATGGAACCACCTATGGAGGCAATCCTCTTGCCGGGGCGGCGGTGTCCAGGATGATTGATTTATATGAAGCGAACCATATTCTGGAGCATGTGCGGGAAATCACGGTTTATCTGGAACAGAAACTGGATGAACTGGTGAGCCGGCATGACAGAATCCGGCAGCGGCGTGGCAGCGGGCTGATGCAGGGACTGGCGTGTGATGAGCCGGTGGGGGATGTGATTGCAAAAGCGCTGGAGCGGGGGCTGATTCTGATCAATGCAGGACCATCTGTACTCCGGTTCCTGCCGCCACTGGTAATTGAGCGGAAACATGTGGATGAGATGGTGGAAATACTGGAGGAATGCCTGTGATTAAAAAACTCACTTCCCTGTTTTGTATTGTCCTGTTGCTGGCCGGCGCGGCGGCTGCTTCCAGGGTGATACCGCCAAAGGAGGAACACAGACAGCAGGAAACGGTGTTTGCCTCCGGAGATACGCTGTATTTCTGGTATACAGATGACTCTCTGACGGAGTATCTCACAAATGTGTCGGCTTCTTATTATGAGGAGAGCGGCAATCATGTAATACCGGTGCTGCAGTCGGGGCTTGAATATCTGGAGACGATCAATACGCTTTCTGTGCATCCCACGGAAGACTCCCCTCCGATGCCGGATTTGTATGTGATCAGCAATGACAGTCTGGAAAAGGCATATCTGGCCGGACTGGCTGCGGAAATCGACGATGGCGGCAATGTATGCAATACCGATACCTTTCCCCAGACGGCACTGGACGCGGTGACCTATCAGGAAAAATATGTGGCCTATCCCTTTTATTATGAGACAAGCGCCTTTCTGTACAATAAGACCTATATGGAAGAAGGAGAACACCAGGTTCCCCGTACCATTGACGATATTCTTGCCTTTGCGGAGACATATGATGCGCCTGAGCAAGTGGAAGCGGTGTTTAAGTGGGTGGTATCCGATATTTTCTATAACTACTATTTTACCGGCAATTATATGGTGGTGGGCGGGGAAGCCGGGGATGATCCCGGTCAGATTGATATAGATAATGATAAAACACGGGAATGTCTGATGATTTATCAGAATCTGAATCAGTTTTTTTCCATTGACACAAAAGAAGTTACCTATGACACGGTACTACAGGATTTTATAGACGGCAAGATTGTGATGACTGTGGCGACCACCGGTGCAGTGGCCAGACTGGAAGAGGCGAAGGCATCCGGCGCGTTTCCCTATGAATACGGAATCACCGTTATGCCCGATCTGACAGCTTCCCTCAAGGGGAGAAGTCTGTCTGTAACCAATGGCATTGTCATCAACGGATATTCGGAGAAAGCGGAAATTGCCAATGATTTTGCCATCTTCCTGACGAAAAACCATGCGGAAGGACTGTACGATCACACAGGTAAAATCGCTTCCCGTTACGGTATACAGTATGAAAACCGGAATGTGGCCGAATTTATGGATGAATACGAAAATTCCATTTCCATGCCCAAACTGCTTGGAACCGGCAACTATTGGGTACAGCTTGAAATTTGTTTTTCCCGCGCCTGGAAAGGGGAAAATGTGGAAGAACTTTTGTCAGAACTGGCTGCGCAAATCAAAAGACAGATTGTATAAGAGAGCAGAATGCATAAATGCGCCGCAGGGCCCATGGAGTTGTCCATGGCCTGGCAGCGCATTTATGCATTTCTTTTATTCATGACAATAGGTTTGCTGGCGAAGCCTGCAATCTATTGTTCGAGAGATAATTACCCGTTTGTGAGACAATAGTATGTATAATACTGCGGCAGATTGTCCCCGAACATAGCGGCCAGTTCAGGATTGGCATCCCGATAGGTCCACACATTGAAAGCGGCGTTGCCCTGCCTTCCTTCCTGCATGCCCGCAGTGAGGAAGTGCTGCAACAGAAGCGCCGTATCCGTTCCATAGAGGGCGGCCACATCCGGATTGGCTGCCGCATAAAAAGCCGCATCGAATACAGGCGTATAGTCTACTGACGAAAGGGCCGGCTGCGTGGCAGAGTCCGGCTGCGGAACTGTTGGCTGGATGGTAAGCTCAGGCTGTGGAACCACCGGCTGTATGGTAATCAGATCCGGCTGCGGGATAACAGGCTGTATGTCCACAGGAGCCGGCAATGGCGTGATCGGCTGTACCTCCGTAAGTTCCGGCGTCACAGGCACAGTTGTCTCATAGGGGCAGACACCGCCGTCATGGAGATGCGCGGGGTAGCCGTGATGATAATGATAAGAACCCAGCCCGCTTTTGTTCTTGTAATCATGATGCCCGCCATAGCTGTCTGTCCTTCCGGAATGGGCAGAGACGGTCAGTTCTGTTTCCGGTCCCATAAAGACGGAAACAGAAAGGAACAGTGCCAGCCCACAGGCGGCCAGACGTTTCAGATACTGTTTTGTAAGTTGCATGTGCATTCCCCCGTGTTGTGAAAGTATTCAGACTGTCGGCCCGAAAGTTCACATATATCACGTATTTTGTACATAGGTCTTATGCGTTCTTTACATTTTTTGCGCCGCCAGTTTTACAGGAACCCCCGCTTTTATTCATGACACAATAGAAAGTTCGCAAAGTGTGGATTCGATTGTTCATGACAATAGAAAACCCGCGAAGCGTGGATTCGATTGTTCATGACAATAGAAAACTCGCGAAGCGTGGATTCTATTGTTTATGGCATTGACAGAGTGTTTGCAAAGCAGACAACCCGGACAAGCAGGTTTTCCTGTAAAAATTTTACCATATTTTTCCGGGCAGTAAAAGAGAGGAACGCTCATTCCAGACGATGATTTGATAGAATGTGCGCCGATTGTCCGTTCCCGCCTGAAAACTTCCTTTTCATGCCCCCTCTTTTGCAGGATGAAAACCCCTCTGTACACAGTCCCGATTTGGTAGTAAAATAATGCGTATGGACAATCAAACGTCCCAAAATAAAAAACAGGAGAAAAACAGTATGTCATACGATTATCTGGTAGTAGGCGCCGGACTGTTCGGCGCCATATTTGCATATGAAGCAGGAAAAAAAGGAAAGAAAGTGCTGGTAGTGGACAGGCGTTCCCATGTGGGCGGCAATATATATACAAAAGAAACCGCCGGCATTCATGTGCACGAATACGGCGCCCATATTTTCCATACATCCAATGAGGAAGTCTGGCGGTATATCAATCAGTTTGCAGTATTTAACCGTTATACCAATGCGCCCGTGGCACGGTACAAAGAGGAATTGTACAATATGCCCTTTAATATGAATACATTCCATGCCATATGGGGTGTGCGGACACCGCAGGAAGCCAGAGAAAAGATTGAGGCACAGATTCGGGAAGCGGGCATCGGGACACCCCGCAATCTGGAAGAACAGGCCATCAGCCTGGTTGGCAGGGACATCTATGAAAAACTGGTAAAGGGTTATACGGAAAAGCAATGGGGAAAACGGGCCACAGAGCTGCCGGCTTTTATTATCAAAAGGCTGCCGGTGCGTTTTGTGTATGACAACAATTATTTCAACGATATATACCAGGGCATTCCCATCGGCGGCTATACACAGATCATTGAAAAAATGCTGGCGTCGGATACCATTGAAGTGCGTCTGAACACGGATTTCCTGGAAGAGCGGGAGGCACTTGGCGCTTTGGCTGACCGCATCGTCTATACGGGCATGATTGATGCGTATTATGATTACTGTTTCGGCGAACTGGAATATCGCAGCCTGCGTTTTGAGACGGAAGTGCTGGATGTGGAGAATTATCAGGGCAATGCGGTTGTGAACTATACGGAATATGAGGTGCCTTATACCAGAATTATCGAGCATAAGCATTTTGAATTTCAGTGCCAGGCGGGAGATGTAAACCCCAAAACGGTCATTACAAAAGAATATCCTCATGTATGGCAGCACGGGGATGAGCCTTATTATCCTCTGAATGATGAGAAAAACAATGGTATGTATGAACAATACCGCGCCAGGGCGCAGCAGGAGAAGCAGGTGATTTTTGGCGGCAGACTGGGTATGTACCGGTATTATGATATGCACCAGGTTGTGGAGGCGGCCCTTTCCTGTGTGAAAAGCAACCTGTAGGAAATCCCGCAAATCTGCTGCGGGGACGGCGTGATGCATGGGTGTGGGTTTCCTGCAGAGACGATTGTATACAGAATGTGGGGAACGCGTTTCGCCGCGGGTGCAGAATGTGCGGGAAACGCGTTCTTTGTGTCCGCCGTTTTGAACAGGCATTGCAGGCCCGGCTTTTACAGCAGGCTGTTCAGATCTTCGTAGAAGGTCGGATAGGAGATCCGGACACAGTCCTGATCGGGAATGACGGTTTCACCTTCTGCCAGCAGGGAGGCAACTGCGAAACTCATGGCGATGCGGTGATCTCCACGGACATCCAGAGACGCCCCATGGAGAGGACGGCCTCCGCGGATGATCATACCATCGTCGGTTGCTTCGATGTCGCAGCCCATGGCCTGCAGATTCCGGGTTACTACATCTATCCGGTTGGATTCCTTTACTTTGAGTTCGGCGGCGTCGCGGATGACGGTAGTGCCCTGGGCAAAAGCCGCCATAACGGCAATGACAGGCAGTTCGTCAATCAGTGTGGGAATGATGGCGCCGCCGATTTCAGTGCCGTGCAGGGAAGCGGAGCGGATCAGAATGTCTGCGGAAGTTTCCCCATCGCCGGTGCAGACATGTTCCAGTGTGATGTCAGCGCCCATGTCCCTGGCAATTCTCAGGATGCCGTCTCTGGTGGGATTGATCCCCACATGTTTCATGTAGATTTCCGAACCGGGGACAATGGACCCGGCAGCGATAAAATAGGCTGCGGAGGAAATATCTCCCGGCACATGGATTTTTTGGGCAGTGAGAGGACGGCCGGGCCGGATGATGGCCGTTGTATCTTCTGTGATGACGTCGGCGCCAAACTGTTTCAGCATCAGTTCGGAATGGTTTCTGCTGATATGGGGTTCTGTCACACTGGTTATGCCGTCCGCATACAGACCTGCCAGGAGAATGGCGGATTTTACCTGTGCGGAAGCCACCTTTGTGGTATATTGCATGCCATGGAGGGGGGCGCCTTCGATGAACAGCGGCGCACAGCCATTTCCATGTTCGCTTGTAATCCTGGCTCCCATTTGGGACAGGGGATCTATAATGCGGCCCATAGGGCGAGTCTGTATGGAAGCGTCTCCGGTGAGCCGGGTGTTAAAATGCTGGGCGGCCAGAATCCCGGAAATGAGCCGTGTGGTGGTGCCGCTGTTTCCCGTATCCAGTGTGTCCGCAGGCGCCCGCAGGCCATACAGTCCCTTCCCGTGGACGGTGACGCAGCCCTGATCCTGTAGTTGGATGGATATGCCCAGCTTCCGAAAACAGTCGATTGTGGACAGACAGTCGGCGCCCTCCAGGAAATTGGTGATTTCGGAAGTACCTTCTGCCAGGGATGCAAACATAATGCTCCGATGGGAAATGGATTTGTCTCCGGGAACGGTCACGGTTCCCCGGAGCCCGGTTTTTGCTGGGTGTTTCATTCGTATGTTTCCTTTCCTGTTTACTTTTTTTCATGTATGGCATATCCTTTGCCGCTCAGTATGGATGTGGCGTTCTGCATGCTTTTCTCTTCATAAAATTCAATGCCCAGCACACCTTCTTCCAACTCGCGGTTATGGGCGATGCCTATATTTTTGATACTGATGCCGTTCAGAGCCAGGATGGTGGCAATGGCGGCCAGTGCGCCCGGTTCATCGGCAATGTCGATCTGGATGGAGAATACCTTTTTGATGGGGCCGCTGGAGGCTTCGATAAAGGAATCCCGGTAGCGGCGGGCACTGTCAAAAAAGCCATAGATCTCTGCTTTGGCACTTTCATCGATCTGTTGCCGGATTGTTTGCAGAGTATCAATATATCCTCCCAGAAGCGCGGATATATTTTCCCGGTTGGACAGGCATATCTGCTGCCACATGTCGGGAGAAGAAGAAGCGATACGGGTAATGTCCTTAAAGCCTCCGGCGGCAATCATTTTCATAATCCCTTCTTTTGAATCGGAATCTTTTACATAATTGACCAGTGAAGAGGCGATGACATGGGGCAGATGACTGACTGCCGCGGTCACATAATCATGGGTGTCAAAAGGCAGTACCAGCGGGAGAGCGCCCATGGAAGAAACCAGTTCCCGGTACAGCTGCAGTTTTTCATCCGAAACGGATGAAGTGGGAGTCAGGATATAATAAGCGTTTTCCAGAAGCTGGGCCTTGGAGTTGGCATAACCGCAGCGTTCGCTGCCTGCCATGGGATGTCCGCCAATAAACAGATGTTCCAGCCCCAGGGCGCTAACCTGCCTGTGGATACCGGTTTTTACACTTCCCACATCGGTAAGGATACAGTCTTTTGGAAGAAAGGCGGCAATTTGCCGCAAATTTTCATCATTGTGGGATACGGGCGCGCATAAAAACAGGATGTCGCATTCTGCCAGTGTTTCATCGGGCAGGGGAGAAATGCTGTCCGCAATCCCTTCCTTTTTTGCCAGCAGAAGGGTGTCCTGATTCTTATCACAGGCATGGACGGTAATATTGTTTCGTTTTTCTTTCAGCGCTTTGGCAATGGAACCGCCGATCAGGCCGAGGCCGATAAAGCCGCAGGTAATCTGTTTCATGGTAAAATCCTTTCTGCCTGTTTGCATGTATGATAATAAAAAGTTCGCGGAGCGTGCTTTCTATTGTATATGACAAATAGAAAGTTCGCAGAGCATGCTTTCTATTGTATATGACAAATAGAAAGTTTGCAGAGCATACTTTCTATTGTATATTATCCATTGTACATAGGAATCATCAACAATATAGCACGCTGACGTATGAAAGTCAATGAAACCAGATTCCGGGACTGTCTCCGGTTCCGTGCAGCAGGTGCATCTCATCGGTTAAACAGGAACGCGCCATCACAGAAAACTGTTGAATTTGTGCAAAATAACTTGTAATTACCGGTGGAATTTAGTAGAATATCCACATGGGGAATGTGAAAGGTCAGAATTCCTGTCAATCTTGGCAGATACCCAAAACAGCATAAATTGGAGGGAATTTAATATGAATGTTTACACAACTGACAAAATTCGCAACGTAGTATTATTGGGCCACGGCGGTGCGGGAAAGACCTCGCTGGCAGAAGCGATGGCGTATCTGGCAGGCCTGACTTCCAGAATGGGCAAAGTGACAGATGGCAATACCGTCAGCGATTTTGGAAAAGAAGAACAGAAGCGGAAATTTTCCATCAGCACTTCTGTGATTCCGTTGGAGTGGGAAGGCGTCAAGATTAACATTTTGGACACACCTGGTTATTTCGATTTTGTAGGCGAGGTAGAGGAAGCAGTCAGCGCTGCGGATGCGGCAGTTATCGTCGTATCCGGCAAGGCAGGCATGGAAGTGGGAACGGAGAAAGCATGGGAGCTGTGTGAAAAATACAAACTGCCCCGTATGATTTTCGTAACCGATATGGATGTAGACAATGCGTCCTACCGGCAGGTCGTGGAAGATATGACAGATAAATACGGCAAGAAGATGGCACCATTCCATCTCCCGATCCGTGAGAATGAGAAATTTGTGGGCTACATCAATGTGATCAGCGAGACCGGCCACAGATGGAAAGATAAGGAAGTGGTGGACTGTGAGATTCCGGAGTACAGCAGACCCAATCTTCAGGTATGCCGTGATACGCTCATCGAGTCTGTGGCAGAGACCAGTGAAGAATTTATGGACCGCTATTTTGCAGGGGAGACTTTTTCCGAAGCGGAAATCCGTGCGGCAGTCCGTCTCAATGTTATGGATGGCACCATTGTTCCCATGTCCATGGGTTCCAACATACTCTGCCAAGGTGTTTACACGCTGTTGGATGATATAGTAAAATATTTCCCCAGCCCGGAGAACCGGGTAATGGCGGGCGTGAATATGAAGAGCAATGAAGTGTTCCAGGCCGATTTTGATTTCTCCAAAGCCAAATCAGCCTATATATTCAAGACCATCGTGGATCCTTTTATCGGAAAATATTCCCTGGTAAAGATCTGTTCCGGCGTGTTTAAATCGGACGATGTGATTTACAATCAGGATAAGGATATGGAAGAAAAAGTGGGCAAACTGTATGTTTTACAGGGAAATAAACCCCTTGAAGTACCGGAACTGCATGCAGGGGATGTGGGCGCCATTGCCAAACTGACGGCGGCCAGGACCGGGGATACCCTGTCCACCAAAGCAACACCCATCCGCTATGGTAAAACAGAGATTTCCACACCCTATACGTACATGCGCTATCATGCCAAAAACAAGGGCGACATTGATAAGATTTCCCAGTCTCTGCAGAAAATGATGCATGAAGACCTGACACTCAGGGCAGTCAATGACAGCGAAAACAGACAGACACTGCTCTACGGTATGGGCGATCAGCACCTGGATATTGTGGCAAGCAGGCTTTTGAACGAATACAGGGTGGAAATTGAACTTTCCAAGCCTAAGGTTGCATTCCGGGAGACAATCAGGAAGAAATCCGATGTGGAATATAAATATAAGAAACAGTCCGGCGGACACGGACAGTATGGCCATGTAAAAATGCGTTTTGAAAGTTCCGGCAATCTGGAAGAGAGCTTTGAGTTTTCACAGGAAGTTGTGGGCGGCGCCGTACCCAAGAACTATTTCCCGGCAGTGGAGAAGGGATTGCAGGAGTCAGTGATCAGAGGACCGTTGGCGGCCTATCCGGTTGTGGGTGTGAAAGCTGTTTTGTATGACGGTTCTTATCATCCGGTGGATTCTTCCGAAATGGCATTTAAGATGGCGACGATCCAGGCGTTTAAGAAGGGATTTATGGAAGCGCAGCCTATTCTGCTGGAGCCCATTGCTTCTCTCAAGGTAACGGTTCCGGATCAGTATACCGGCGATATTATGGGGGATCTGAACAAGCGCAGAGGCCGCGTATTGGGTATGAATCCTATGGCAGGCGGCAAGCAGGTGAT
>ERZ778511.1894-NODE-1894-length-12752-cov-4.639364_pt1 | contig 12752 bp, 14 predicted proteins | sample MGYA00510347_ERZ778511 | MGnify/ENA primary metagenome ERZ778511 (study PRJEB29527, sample SAMN07138967) | mouse gut metagenome | material: feces | host: mouse | place: China:Nanjing | collected 2016-01-25 ...
AAAAGGTGCCTCCGGGCAGTCCCTTCCGGTAAAAGCTTCATCCAGCCTGTTTCCCTGAAAATCATGAAAGGAACCATCGCTGCATACAAAGTATCCCTGTTCGGTGAAAATCACCCCCGCTTCACTTTGCATACCAATATCGGTTCGGACACCGCCGTCCTGCTGACAAAACACACCACTGCTTCCCTCCCGGTGGAATTTGTTCTGTCCAAACAGTCCCCGTTCATTATATGCCAGCCAGTTCTCAAAGCTATAATCCTCGGTATACAGATCGAGTTCCGATACCGTCCGCTCTGCCTCCGTCCGCTCTGCAACCTCGCCCTGATTGTCTATCCGCCGGTATTCCGCCCGCCATGGATCCTCTGTCAAAAAGAATTCCGTTATCAGTGAACCGTCTCCTCTGATCATAAAGCGATCCAGCATTTCCCATGCGCCGTTTTCCGGTCTGTAAAATTCCTCTTCTGCCCCATCCATAAGCCCCATACGGCATATGGTTCTCATCGGTGTCTTCCCTGCTGTTGATACGATATAATACAGCATTCCGTCATATATATACCAGTCCTGCCCCGATTCTGTTATCCCGGCATCTTCCCGGATTGTTGCACAGGTATATTGTTTCGTCTTCCCGGTATCCATATCATACAGATAAAATGTATTGTCCTTTTTCAGTACCAGCAGATTCCCATATTGTCGCACGCCCCCGCTTATGCTTTCCTTCTCCCCGGACAGTCCGAACAAATCACAGACAGACTCTGCCGTTTTTTCAAAGCATCCGTTCTTTCTTCTGTAAACGCTCTCCCCCAGGAGCAACAGATCCTTATAACATGCATAATCTCCGCCGCCATGCATGGTTGCACTGCTGTAACTCAGAGAAGGCGCCTCCTGCAGATTTTCCTGTAACGCCGCTTCAAATGCATTCTGTTCCTGTTCCTTCTGCCTCTGGCACGCCACATCCATCGTAATCCCCTGCATGGGTTCCAAAACCCGATCCGGTTCCCCGACACATATGGCAGCGCCTCCTAAAAGCAATATGCAGCCGGCAATCCTGATCCTCCAGTGGTGCTTTTTCTCTTTGTACATAATACTCCCCTTCGTCAAAAACGGCCTCGAAACCTTCGTTCCAAAGCCGTCTCTCTGTTCTATCCATAGCCGGTCCTGCCACCCCTACCATTCCAGCAGACAGGTCCCCCAGGTAAGTCCGCCGCCAAAGCCGGACATAATAATCTTATCTCCCTTTTGCAACATACCTTTCCGATTCACTTCATCCAGCAAAATCGGTACGCTGGCTGCGGATACATTGCCGCAGTGATCCAAACTGATGGGAAATTTATCCAAACTCAGTTTCAGACGTTTTGCCACAGATTGAATAATCCGTAAATTGGCCTGGTGCAACAAATAATATTTCACATCTTCCGGTGACAGTCCGGCCTCGTCCAGTACTTTCTGAATTGAAGCAGGCACATAAGATACCGCAAATTTGTATACCTCCTGGCCGTCCATCTGTGTGTAAGCCAGAATCTTATCTGTCTGAATCAAAGGATTGTTGTTGGTCCTATTCTGGCAGGCGAGATATTTCCCCTTTTTTCCGTCACTGCCCTGGTCATATGCCACCAGACCGGTTTCCTGGGCCCGGATGACCGCTGCGCCGGCGCCGTCTCCAAACAGAACACAGGTACTTCTGTCGGTCCAATCCATAATTCTGGAAAGGCTCTCCGCACCAATAACAAGTGCCAGCCGGCACATGCCACTGCGGATATATGCGTTTACTGTATGCAGCCCAAATATAAAACCGGCGCAGGCCGCATTGATATCAAATGCCACTGCATTGACTGCTCCCAGTCCCGCCTGGACTTCGCATGCGGTAGAAGGAGTTACATAATCTCCCGTCAATGTGCCTACCACGATCATATCCAGTTCTTCCGGCTCCACACCCGCCTCCGCCAGTGCCGCTCTCGCCGCTTCAATGGAAAGACTGGCTGTTGTTTCGTCCTGAACCAGATGCCGCTCCCGTATTCCGGTTCTGGATGAAATCCATTCATCGGAGGTATCCATAATCGTGGATAAAAAATCGTTTGTCACCACGCTCTTTGGCAAACTGCTTCCTGTTCCTATAATTCTACTCGTCATCTCTATCTCCATCCATTCAGATATTTTCGTTATGTCCTCCGGCGATTATCTGAATTCGTCCATAATATCCTTTACATATTCCAGTTTCTTCGCGCGGTACGCATTGCTGCCACAGAACAGAAGCGCGTCCTCCACATTTCCTTTTGCCGCATTTACCAACGCCTCTGTAATACAATATGGCGTCTGGTCCGGTTTACATGTACTGATACAGAGATGGCATTTCCCATGGGGAATCCGCCCCTCTTTTGCCTTTTTCATAAAAGGGTTCAGGATCGCCCGCCCCGGCATACCTACCGGGCTCTTCACAATCACAATATCTTCTTCTTTAGCATCAATATAGGATTGCTTATATGCAGGTGAAGCGTCACATTCATAAGTTGTTACAAAACGGGTCGCTACCTGTACCCCGGCAGCGCCCATTTCCAGATAATGTTCCATATCTTTCCGTTCATACACGCCGCCCGCCACGACAACAGGTATTTCTTTTCCCTGCTTGTGTCCGTATCCTTTCACATGGGCAATGATCCGTTTGATTTCTTCATCATAAGCCGCATCATCAATTTCCATCAGTTCTTCCATATGAAAACCAAGATGCCCGCCTGCCCTGGGGCCTTCAATCACAACCAGATCCGGCAGCCTGTTATATTTTTTCAGCCAGTAACGGCAAATCACCTCGGTTGATTTCAGGCTGGACACGATAGGCGCCAGTTTTGTCTTTGCATCCCCGGCGATTGCAGGCAGATTCACAGGCAGCCCTGCGCCGGAAATAATCAAATCCGCGCCGCCCTCCAGGGCTGCTCTGACATATCTGTCATATTCTCTCGTAGCCACCATAATATTCACGCCGACAATACCGCCTCCGGCAATCTCTCTTGCCTTCCGCAGTTCGCTTTTGATCGCTTCCAGATTTGTCTCAATGGGATGGTCATCAAACCCGGGTTCCCGGTATCCGATCTGCGCTGTGGAAATAATTCCGATGCCGCCCTGGGCAGCCACGGCGCCCGCCAGGCCGGACAGGCTGATTCCCACACCCATACCACCCTGTATAACAGGCACCTCAGCCACCAGATCCCCTATGATAAGTGGTCTGCTTTTCTTTTTCGTATTCTCCCCCATCACGCTACTCCGCTTTTCCCAGAGCGAATGTAAGCTCTGCCTGTGCCACTGTTTTTCCGTCCACACAGGCTTTCGCGCTGCCTACTCCGATGGGCCCTTTCGATTTGATAATTTCTGTCTCCAGTATCAGGACATCCCCCGGCACAACTTTCCCTTTGAATTTGGCAGAGTTGATCGCCCCAAAATATGCTGTTTTTCCTTTATTTTCAGGCAGGCTCAATATTGCCACGGCTCCTACCTGCGCCAGTGCCTCCACAATCAGTACGCCGGGCATAACAGGCTCGCCCGGAAAATGACCTGCAAAAAACGGCTCATTATATGAAACACATTTCTTCCCCACTGCCCGCTTTCCCGCTTCCAATTCTTCTATCGTATCCACCAGCATAAAAGGCTGCCTGTGGGGTATGATCTCCATAATTTCCTTTGCTGTTAATACTGACATGTTATATCCCCTTTTTTGTTCTTTATCGCCGTACTGTTACTGTTCCTCATATTTTTTTACAAGAAGGCTTGCGTTATGTCCGCCAAACCCAAGAGAATTGGAAAGGGCATACTGAATCTTCTCCTCGCATGCCTCCTGGCAATAATTCAGATCACATTCCTCATCCGGCACCTTGTATCCTGCTGTCGCATGGATATAGCCTTCCTCCAGTTCCTTTACACAGGTAACAAATTCGGCTGCACCGGCTGCACCCAGCAGATGTCCGATCATGGACTTTGTGGAATTGATTTTGATATTCTTTGCATGATCTCCGAACAAATATTTAATCGCCCGTGTCTCAAACAGGTCATTGTGATGTGTGCCTGTACCATGTGCGTTGATATAGGTTACTGCTTCTTTGGCAATACCTGCGTCCTGAATTGCAAATTCCATGGCTTTGGCTGCGCCGGAACCGTCTTCCGCCGGAGATGTAATATGGAACGCATCGCTTGTAGCGCCATATCCTACAACCTCCGCATAGATTTTAGCGCCCCGCTTCTTTGCATGTTCCAGTTCTTCCAGAACGACGATGGCAGAGCCTTCACCCATAACAAAACCGCTCCGCTCCTTGTCAAAAGGAATGGAACATCTCTCAGGGTCCGTGCTGGTGGACAGTGCGGTCAACGCCGTAAAGCCGGCAATACCGATGGGTGTTACACTACTCTCTGTGCCACCGGCTATCATAACATCCGCTTCCCCGTACTGTACAGAACGGAAAGCCTCGCCGATGGAGTGGGTGCCCGTGGCACACGCTGTTACCACATTCAGGCTCTTTCCCTTTAAACCGAAATAAATAGATACATTACCTGCTGCCATATTGGAAATCATCAGCGGAACAAGCAGGGGATTCACTCTGGAAGGCCCTTTGTCCAACAGTTTTTTATATTCTCTTTCCATTGCCTGCAGAGAACCAATACCGGAACCTACTGCCACGCCCACTTTGTAAGGGTCCTCCTGAGCCATATCCAGCCCTGCGTCCTCCATGGCTTCTTTTGTAGCTGCTACCGCATACTGACAGAAGGCTTCCATTCTTTTGGCGGATTTAAAATCCATGAAGTTTTTCGCATCAAACCCCTTTACTTCCGCCGCCAGCTTACACTTATAATCTGTAATATCAAATCTGGTGATCTCCCCAAATCCGATTTTCTTCTCTTTCAAACCATTCCAGAATTCATCCACACTGAGTCCGATGGGGGTAATCGCTCCCATACCTGTTACTACTACTCGTCTGCTCATATTTTCCCTCCTGCAGCAATCATGCTGTGCCTTTTATTCATGACAATAGGTTTGCTGGCGAAGCCTGCAATCTATTGTTTATAGCAATGTCCCAACCTGTCCGTCGCCCCGGTTCCTATATGGCCATACCGCCATCTACGCTGATCACCTGCCCCGTAATATAGGAAGCCTTATCGCTTGCCAGAAACGCCACCGTCTCCGCAATGTCCTCCGGCTGTCCCATCCGCTTCAAGGGGATCTGTTCCAGCGTCGCCTCCTTTGCGTGCTCTGACATGGCCTGCGTCATATCCGTATCAATAAAACCCGGCGCAACTGCATTCACTGTAATATTCCTGCTGGCCAGTTCCCGTGCCATAGTCTTTGTCAGTCCGATGACACCGGCTTTGGATGCGGCATAGTTAGCCTGTCCGGCATTGCCCAATACGCCTGACACACTTGTCATATTTATAATCCTGCCGCTGCGTTGCTTTAAGAAAGCGCGGTATAAATGCTTAATGGTATTGAATGTCCCTTTCAGGTTTGTGGCAATCACAGCGTCAAAATCTTCTTCTGTCATTTTCATAACCAGATTGTCTTTTGTAATACCCGCATTGTTCACCAGTATATCAATGTGCCCGTATTTACCCAGCATTTCCGTAACCATAGTACCACATGCTCCGAAATCCGCCACAGAGCACTGTACAGCCTCTGCCGTACCGCCTTTTGCCACAATCTCCTCGACAACGGCATCCGCTTTTTCTTTGGAACCGTTATAATTTACAATCACCGTTGCACCGTAATCCGCCAGTGTCAGCGCAATTTGTCTGCCGATTCCTCTGCTGGCTCCTGTCACCAGCGCAACCTTTCCTTTCAGCATATCCTGTCTTCCTTTCCTGTCTGAAACGCTTATATGATTTCGTTCAGTTTGTCCAAATCTTCCAGTTTCTCTATATTGATGGTCTTTACATCCCTGTTAATCTTTCTCATAAAGCCGGACAATGTTTTACCTGGTCCGATTTCTATAAATGTATCCACACCGTCTGCAATCATCCGCTCAATCGTCTGCTGCCATCTGACGGAAGATGATACCTGTTTTTTCAACAATTCCTTTACCTGTCCGCGATCCTGTACATACTCTGCCGTCACGTTGGCTATATAGGGAATCCGTATCTCCTGAATGGTCACTTCCTCCAGCACGTTGCCCAGCTTTTTCCCTGCACCCGATAACATCTGTGAGTGGAACGGTCCGCTTACTTTCAACGGCACACAACGTTTCGCACCTGCTGCCGACAATTTTTCTGCCGCAGCACTTACCGCTGCCTCCTCACCGGTAATTACGATCTGTCCCGGACAGTTATAATTGGCAATGGATACAATCCCTTCTGTTTCTTCGCAAATCCTCTCAATCGTTTCCGCATCCAGACCCATAACCGCTGTCATGGCGCCGCCTGTGGGTACGGCTTCCTGCATGTAAATGCCTCTCTGTCTCACTACTTTGAATACATCCGCCGGGCCCATCACCCCGCTGGCAGCCAGTGCGCCATATTCGCCAAGACTCAGTCCCGCCGTTACATCTGCCGTTACACCTTTTTCTTCTATGGCCTTTAAAATTGCCACTTCCACAGCCAGCATGGCAATCTGTGTATACTCGGTAATATTGATTTTATCATTCTCTTCAAAACATAATCCTGCCACGTCCAGCCCACTCGCCTGACCTGCCAGTTCAAACATCTCCCGGCAGACCGGAAGTGCATCATAAAAATCCTTCCCCATTCCTACATATTGTGCTCCCTGTCCGGGGAACATAAATGCTGTTTTACCCATGTTTTGCTCCTTTTACCCCAAAGTATATCCGGTTGTCCATCCAGACTGCCCTCCGGGCTGCCTCTTGCCGGACTTCTCTGATTTTGTTTGATATTCAAAGTATTGAAATGTGAAATGGGAGGTCGTTATGACCTCCTATGTATTCCACATGTTTGCCAAATCTTATAATTTCAGCAGTTCATTCGCTTCTGCCACGATTTCCTCAATCATCTCTGCACAGGTCTGCTCTTTTTTCACAAGACCTGCAATCTGTCCTGCCATCAGCGTACCGTTTACCGTATCGCCTTCCACTACCGCTTTACGAAGAGCGCCCAGCGTCAGTTTTTCCAGTTCTTCAAACGGCGCGCCCTCTTTTTCCAGCTTCACATATTCTCTTGTCATATTGTTGCGAAGCTGACGTACCGGGTGCCCGTGGCTCGTCCCGGTCACTTCCGAATCAATGTCTTTGGCCGCAATGACTTTTTTCTTATAGTTTTCATGTACAATGGATTCTTTGGCCACGACAAACCGTGTACCCATCTGCACCGCTTCCGCCCCCAACATCATGGACGCCGCAAATCCTCTGCCATCCGCAATGCCGCCGGCTGCGATCACAGGGATTTTCACCACATCCACAACCTGCGGGACAAGTGTCATCGTAGTGGCAGAACCGATATGTCCGCCGGACTCCATGCCCTCGGCCACAACCGCGTCCGCACCAGCCCGTTCCATCATCTTCGCCATCGCCACGCTGGCAACCACCGGTATAACCTTAACGCCGACAGCTTTCCACATTGCCATATATTTGCCTGGATTGCCTGCGCCGGTGGTCACAACCCTGACCCCTTCGTCCACGATAATCTGCGCAATGGCATCCGCTTCCGGGTTCATCAGCATCAGGTTAACGCCAAAAGGTTTATCGGTTACTTCCTTTACTTTGCGGATCTGCTCTCTGATAAATTCGGCAGGCGCTCCGCCCGCGCCGATCAGGCCAAGCCCGCCGGCTTCGGAAACAGCCGCCGCCAGATTATGTTCCGCCACCCATGCCATGCCGCCCTGGATAATGGGATATTCGATTCCCAGTAACTCCGTTATTCTTGTTTTCATTTATGCTTCAACGCCTTTATTCTTCATGTACTCGATGACAGCACCCACTGTTGTAATCTGCTCCAGATCTTCGGAAGGGATTTCGATTCCGTACTCTTCCTCAAATGCCATTACCAGTTCAAACAGATCCAGAGAGTCCGCACCCAGATCATCCTTAAAGGAAGAATCTTCCGTAATCTCCACACCGTCCAAGTTTAACTGTTCCTGAATGATTTCTTTTACTCTTTCCAGCATAGTTTTATCTCCTTTTATTGCGTTATTATTTTAATAGTTTGACACTCAAAGTATATGTTGCATGCACTTGTTTGTCAACTATTTTTTACTGTTTTTCATTTAATAAATACTGATACACATCCCGCCGGGAAATTCCCCGCTGGGAAGCGGCCAGTTTCATGGCTTCCTTGCCGGTAATGCCCTGTTCCTCCAGAAATTTCATATGCTCTCCGATGGTAAGCTGCTGCCAGTCCTCCATGGCTGCCTTTTTTTTATCGGCCAGGCTCCTGCCCTCCAGTATCAGTACATACTCCCCCCTGGGCGTTTCGCTTTCATATAGCGTCAGGGCATCTTCCAGCGTAGTGGGCAGTATGGTTTCAAATTTTTTAGTCAGTTCCCTGCACAGTGTAATCCGCCGGTTTCCCAGCGTTTCCTTCAGTTCTGTCAGTGTGCGCACAAGTCGGTGTGGCGCTTCATACAGAACAATCGTGCGGGACTCTCCTGAAAGTTCCTCCAGAATTTCCCGCTTTTCTTTTTTGTCAGACGGCAGAAAACCTTCAAAGCAAAACCGCCGTGTGGACAGGCCGGACAAAGTCAGGCCTGTAATACAGGCACATGCGCCTGGCAGGGAAGTAATGGGAATGCCCTGTTCCAGACACTTTTGTACCAGTACTTCACCCGGATCGGAAATGGCCGGTGTGCCCGCATCGGTTATCAGTGCCACCGTCTTGCCTTCCTGCATATATGTAATTAAATATTCCGCTTTTTCCGTTTTATTATACTCATGGTAGCTTGTCATCGGCACAGAAATGCCGAAATGATTCAACAGTTTGATACTGTTTCTCGTATCTTCCGCGGCAATCAGATCCGCCTCCCGCAGCGCCGCCACCACTCTGGGCGTCATATCCTGCAAATTGCCGATCGGCGTAGCGCACAACACCAGTTTCCCATTCATCAATATCCATAAACCTCATAGATTTCCGGCATATACACACCCGGTTCTTTGTATACAATCAGGGGAGGCTCTACCCGCATGCGGGAATTTCCCCCTCTGCAGGCCTCCAGAAGCACCATATTGGGTTCCTGATCCGCAAAGGGATATACCAGCCGCATCCGTTTGGGCTCCAATTTATATGTCAGCAGGGTACTTATAATTTCCGCCAGACGGAACGGCCGGTGCACCAGATAGAATGTTCCCCCTGGCCGCAGTAGCTTCCCCGCTTCCCTTGCCACATCCTCAAAGGTACATGCTATTTCATGTCTGGCAAGCGCTTTTGCCTGATCTGAATTCACCAGGCCATGCTGCCCCGGCATATACGGCGGATTGCAGGTCACCACATCAAATACAGCCGCCCCAAACAGGCCTGAAGCGCTTTTGATATCCCCTTCCACTATGGAAACACGCTCTGTCAGGTCATTGAGAAGTACGCTCCGTTTTGCCATATCGACGCTCTCCGGCTGAATTTCCAGTCCCGTCAGATGTTCTGCCTCGGTTTTGGCAGCCATCAGAATCGGTATAATCCCGTTCCCTGTCCCCAGATCCAGTACCCGCGCTCCGGCCTTTGCCTTTGCAAAACCGGAGAGCAGAACCGCATCCATACCGAAGCAAAAACGCCTGGGATTCTGTATAATATGAAAATGATTTCTCTGCAAATCGTCCAGACGCTCTCCGGGTTTTAAATTAATTGTCATTTAATTTGGACTTTCCTTCCTGCTTCTCCAGCTTCTCCAGAGCCTTCAACTCATCGTCCACTTCCATACGGTCCCGTTTATTATGCCTTCTTTTAAACCGCAGTTGATCCACTTTATATTCATGTATCTCTTTCTCATCGTCTATGGTCACGACCACCTTCACAAGCTGACGCAGTACATTGACGCTGGCAACCTCACCCCGCAGTCCGTCATCTGTCGTCACATAGTCCCCGATGCCCGGCAGCTTCCGGTTCAGTTCTTCGTAAGTTTCCTCTTCATGTTTGAGACAACACATCAACCTGCCGCAGACCCCTGAAATTTTCGCGGGATTCAGAGACAGGTTCTGTTCCTTTGCCATTTTAATGGATACCGGTACAAATTCCGACAAATGCGCATGACAGCAAAGTGTTCTGCCACAGATTCCCATACCGCCTATAATCTTTGTCTCATCCCGTACACCGATCTGACGCAGTTCAATCCTGGTCTTGAATACCGATGCCAGGTCTTTAACCAATTCCCTGAAATCAATCCGTCCGTCCGCAGTAAAATAAAACAATACCTTATTGTTATCAAATGTATATTCCGCATCAATCAGCTTCATTTCCAACTTATGCTTTTTAATTTTTTCCAGACAGATGCGAAAGGCTTCTTTTTCTTTCCGCTTATTATTCTGTTCCTGTTCCTCGTCCCGCTGAGATGCCACTCTGAGCACTGGCTTCAGCGGCTGAACCACTTTATCGTCGTCCACTTCTTTTATATCGCTCACTACCGTTCCGAATTCCACACCTCTTGCGGTCTCCACGATTACATGATCGCCTTTTTTTACCGGAAATTTCAATGGATCAAAATAATAGATCTTTCCGGCAGTTCGGAATCTCACTCCGATTACTTTTGTCATACTCTATCTACCTCACACCGGGCAGCCTGGTGCCGCACCGTTAATTTTCCCGAATGGTCATCAGGAGAAGTTCCATGACCAGGTCAAAGTTGACATTTGCACGCAGACGGTTCTTTGCTTTTTCCAACGCCTTGAGAATCGCTTCGATACCTGCATAGTCACTTTTACCGGCCGCTTTTTTAATCGCCTGAATCTCCTCTTTAAAAATCAGATGGTTCACATCATTTGTGGCCTTGAACAGCAGCACATCCCTGTACCAGATAGCAATAATATCCAGATAATCGCTGATTTCCAGCTTATATTCATTGATTTTCTTAATGGCCGCCACAATTTCATTCAGTTCCATTTCACCGATATATTTCATCAGCATAATGGCGTCTTCCCGGATATTCTCGAATTCTTCACTGCCTGCCAGCAGCCGTGCCCGTCCCATATTCCCTCTTGCAAAAGCCACGCATATATCGGCTTTATAGTCGGGAATTTCCATAGTTTCCATCAGATAGTTGCGGAGCAGTCTGTCTTCAACAGGCTTCATATTCAAAACCACACAACGGCTTAGAATTGTGGGGAGCAATGCGTCTGCCTGATCTGTCAGAATCAGGATTACGCCATACCCGGGCGGTTCTTCCAATGTTTTCAGCAGTGCATTCTGCGCAGCTACCGTCATCTTCTCCCCTTCGTTTATGATATAAATCTTATATGGGCCGCTGTAGGGCATAATCCCCATATCACTGTTAATCTGCCGCCGGATATCCTCCACACCAATGGTATTGGGCTTTTCATGGGTTACACGGATAATATCCGGATGGTTTTTGGACAAAGCCTGCCTGCAGGAATGGCATGTCTGGCATGGCTCCACCCCTTCTGTCTCACACTGCAGCGCCATGGCAAATACCCCTGCAATAAACTCTTTTCCCGCATGTTTTTCGCCGTTTATTACATAAGCATGACCCACACGATCCTCTCTGATTGTATTCTGCAGATATTCTTTCAACTGCTCCTGTCCGATAATATCTGAAAATTTAGCCACGTATTTTTCCTTTCCGCTGCTCTTATGTAAAAATATCCAATAGCAGACCCCTGATTTCCCCTATTTTTCCCAGAATCGCAATATGATCCTTTTCGTCCTTTACAAGCTCTTTTGCCAATTCATCCAGTGTTTCGTCCACCAGCCGTATAATCCCATACACACGATGCCGGCCCCGTCTGTCCAGAAAATTTTCTCTGGAAAAAGAATGGGATCGGCTTACGATTTCATTCATAAACTCCTTGATCATACTGCGGTAACGTTTCATATCCCGCACATCCATGCGTTTGGCAATCTTATTCCCCTGCATGGTAATTTCCTGCATCATCAGGTTCAGCCGTTCCTGCAGGCCGGCTTCCTCAACATGACTGGCCAGTGTAAATTTAAAACTGCCGTCGGTTTCCCGCGCCTGCTGACCCTGTTCTATCTGAGCCGGCGCTGAGAGAGCATTGACTTTCATATCCATACAGACTACCTCCAGTCCTTTATGTATTGCCGGATTTCCAAAATACACCGTTCCAGATCATCATTCCAGAAACTTTTTTCCACTCCTGCCTCCGCCAGTTTTTCCTCTGCAAAGTCCGCCTCGTCTGCCAGATAACGCCGGCAAAGTTCCGGATAACAGGGTGGCGTCTGGAGTTTTTCCCGATCCAGCGCACGCTGCAGCCGCACGCCATCATCCATCTCTATCAGGAGAGGAATCAATTTATCCCGGCCAAAGTATGTACGCATGCGCCCATAGGACTCCAGTGTGCCAATCACCAGATAATCATATTTGTCCAAATCAATCTGCTCGTCTTTTACTGTAAAATAATGCCATATACCATGTACCGTATGATAAGAACGCCGTTCTATAATCCTGCCTGCCGCTTCCAGGCGCTTCATCTGCGTCTCATCCACAAAATTGTATTCCACACCGTCCCGCTCGCCTTCCCGCGCAGGACGGGTCGTATACATTACCAGCGTCCGCAAACCGCCTTCTTCTGATTCCAGAAGCCTTTTATAGACAGTATCCTTGCCAGTTGAGCTTTTTCCCATAATATAAAAAATTCTGCCCATCCTGACCCTCTATA
>ERZ778511.1895-NODE-1895-length-12750-cov-5.010555_pt1 | contig 12750 bp, 9 predicted proteins | sample MGYA00510347_ERZ778511 | MGnify/ENA primary metagenome ERZ778511 (study PRJEB29527, sample SAMN07138967) | mouse gut metagenome | material: feces | host: mouse | place: China:Nanjing | collected 2016-01-25 ...
GGCTTGACGGTAGATGCCGCTTAGCCTATGAATATTTTTTAACGAACTATTGATTGTTATAATCATTATATTAATTTTGCGCTTCGTTTCAAATATACTTTTAAGAGTCGGATAATTATTTAATAGCTTCCTTAGGGATTTCCTGTCATTATACAGGCTTTCCTATGATGGAGAAACGGCTGTATTATTATGAGAATGTGTGTAAGAATCAAGACAGTCATTTTTTTTAATGCGCTTCTTTCCGTGGCGTGCTTCGGCATGCGCGCCCAGGAGGTCGCCATTAAAACAAATGTACTTTACGACATTGCTGCAACAGTAAATGCAGGAGTTGAGTTTGGGCTTGCCCCGAAGTGGACGCTCGACATTTCGGGCAACTATAACGGATGGACCCTGTCGGGAGGACGCAAATGGAAGCATTGGCTTGTGCAGCCGGAGGCGCGCTGGTGGGTCTGCGACAAGTTTGCCGGACATTTTCTCGGAGTCCATGCACATGGTGGCCAGTGCAATGTCGGCAATCTGAAGAACAACATCAGGTTTTTGGGAACTGACTTTTCCAAATTGTCCGACAGACGCTATCAGGGCTGGTTTGCAGGTGCGGGAGTGGCATACGGTTATTCCTGGATTCTGGGCAGGCACTGGAACCTTGAAGCTGAAATCGGAGCGGGATGGATTTATACGCGTTATGACGTGTTCCCGTGTGCGGCTTGCGGTACCAGGCTGGCGAGCGGCCTTTCGCACAATTATTTCGGGCCAACGAAAGCCGCTGTAAATCTTGTGTTCTTGTTTTAGATATTCAATCTATGATAAACTCCGCCTCGGCATAATGCAAATGAATTTGTCTTCTGCTCCCGGCTTAACCGTTTGTTTAAGAATTAATACACATGAAAAAGATACTCTGCATCATCGCATATGCGTTCCTTATCATGCATATGGCATCTGCCCAGGAAGTCCTGGGAGGGCGCATAATGATATCTGGCCTTGACGTGGCCCGTACAGATGGGAACCTTTTCGTATCAATGGACATGGACTTGTCCTCCCTCAATCTCAAGACTGACCGTGAGCTTATAGTCACTCCTGTATTGTACACCGGTACGGACAGCTTGAGCCTCAGTCCGGTCGTGATTGCCGGGCGCAACCGCTATTTCCATCATCTGCGCAACGGGATTTCTCCTGAGGAAGCGGCCCTGTACCGTGAAGGAAGCACATCCGTGGTTGAATATCGTGCAGTGGTTCCCTATTCAGGGTGGATGGGGCGTGCGGACCTGAGGCTCGACGGGCTTATTTGCGGCTGCTGCGGTGCTCCTGTGGACGGAGAAAGTGATTTCCTTTCTGCACTTGATATGGAGCCGCGCGTGTTCATGCCTTCGTTCGTATATCTTTCCCCTGAGGGTGAGGCCGTCAAGATGCGCGTCGAGAAAGGCTCTGCATACATAGACTTCCCTGTGAACAGGACTGAGATATATGAGGACTACCGCTCGAACGCCGGTGAACTGAGTAAAATCCGTTCTACAATTGAACTTGTGCGCAATGACCCTGATACGCGGATAACCTCCGTTTCCATAAAGGGATATGCTTCTCCGGAAGGACCGTATGACAATAACGTGCGTCTGGCAAAAGGACGTACCAGGACGCTGAAAGAGTATGTCCGCCGCCAGTATGATTTTCCTGATTCGCTCATGCACACATCATATGAGCCTGAGGACTGGGACGGCCTTGAGAGGTTTGTGCGCGGCAGCGGCCTTGCAGGCAGGGACGGCATCCTGGAGGTCATTGCGGGCGGTCTGGCTCCGGATGCGAAGGAGTGGAAGATAAAGTCGTCTTGGCCGGAGGATTATGCTTTTCTGCTTAAGGAGGTTTATCCCGGCCTGCGTCATTCCGACTATGCCGTTGAGTATGAAGTGCGCACATATACGGATGCCGATGAAATCAGGAGTATCCTCAGGACAAGGCCGCAGAAACTGAGCCTTCAGGAGATGTATCTTGCCGCCCAGCAGATGGAGCCGGGAAGCGATGAGTATAACGAGACATTCGAGATTGCTGTGCGCATGTTCCCCGACGATCCTGCGGCTAATCTGAATGCGGCCAATTCCGCAATGTCACGCGGAGACTTGAAGAATGCGGGACGTTATCTGGCGAAGGCAGGACAATGTCCTGAGGCTGTATATGCCCGTGGAATCTTAGCAGCTCTTTCCGGTGAATACGATTCTGCCGGGAAATTGTTTGGCGAGGCAGCCGTAATGGGAATTTCCCAGGCTGAAGAGGCCCTTGAGTCGCTTAGTGAACTTTATTGATTGTAAACGAAGTTTAAAATAAAAAGAAAATGAAAAATTGGAGTAAATTTTTGATTGGCGCCTGTGTTGTGGCGCTGTCCGCCTCATGCAGCGAAAAGGAGCTGAACAGCGGAAAGACAGGTCCGGATAATGTAAATCCGAAAGATGCAGTTTATATGAATGTTGCCGTACAGCTTCCTGTAGGCCCGGGTACACGCAGTGTTACCAATCCAGGTGGAGGCAGCGACGGCGGCACTGAAATAGGAAAGGATTATGAGAATCTCGTAAAATCCATTCTGCTCGTGCTTGCCGATGAACACAACAAATTCATCGCTTACGGTGAGCATATGGAAAACATTAATGAAGTGACTAACGGCAAAGTCTCTACCGTCCACACAATAACAAAATCCACTCTGAAAGAATATTATGGAGAAGACAATACTCTTACTGAGGCTGAGCGCTCAATAAAAGTGTTTGTCTTCTGCAACCCTACAGCCGGACTGGGAGAATATATCGAAACTGTGAGCAAGGGAACGGATGCTGAAAAGGCAGGCTGGTACAATGCGGCATGCAAGATAAACGAGCAGCCTGACGGCACTTCTGACAATGATGCGATATGGGGCGGACCTGCACATAAAAACGGATTCCTGATGTCTGTTGCTGATATCACAAAAATAGGTAAAAAACTGCCTGCAAAATTCAGCGAGTGGGACAGCTATACTTCAATAGACAAGGCATTCAATCTGTCGGGCATGAACAATGCTTATACCGACAAAGAGATAAATAACGGCGGTGCAATTCCTGTGGAGCGTGCCGTTGCACGTTTCGATTTCCGTGACGGCAGCCCGAATGGCCACAACACTTATGACGTCGTGACAGATAAGGAAGGACAGCTTCTCGTGCAGATTGAGCTTCAGAAGATGGCTCTTGTAAATATGAGCAAGGAGTTCTATTATCTTCGGAGGGTATCGCCGACCGGCAATGATGATGACAATGTGCTCTGCGGCATCGAGACTCCGGAAAGTTATGTGATGGATACTGATGCTGCAGCAAAAAGGGATGATGCCATAATAGCAGGCAATACGTATGCCGATCATTTCAATTTCTGCCTTGGGCATGTTGCAGGGGACAAATGGACCATCGATGAGACTGCTCGCAACCAGTGGTTCACTTCAAAGACTTCTGATATCCTTGGCGGAGAAGAAGACAATGACGAAGGATGGAAGCCTGCCGCTTCCGCCGGATATCATATCTGGCGTTATGTAACTGAAAATACAGTTCCGTCAGCCACGATGCAGAAGAACGGAATATCTACCGGTATTGTCTTCAAAGGAAAGATGCTTGCTGCGGAAGGTGCTTCAGGCTCATTGGCAGAGGCCATCAAGAATGCCAAAGGAAATTCAGAGGATGCTATTCTGTACTCTTATTCCAACAATATCTATGTGACATGGAAAGAGGTCCGTGCCCTTGCCATTGAGGAGGGACAGGGCAGTGAACTTTATCAGGATGTATTCGGAAAGAATATGACATCCGTTCCTGTTGCCGAAAAACCGGCTGAGGGTGAGACTGCTGCAGTTGAGGCTGTATATAGCGATGACGTGGACAGCCCTGACTATCTGTGGAATGTATGGCATAATGTGAACGGACACGAAGCCGGACATGAGTCTTTGGCTAAGTTCAAGAAAGCTGCGACATTGGCTAAGTTTACGCTCTATGAGTCAAGCAGAGATACTGAATACGGTCCAGGATACTATTGCTACTATTTCTATTGGAACCGCCATAATGACAACGGCAACAGCGGTGTCATGAGTCCTATGGAATTTGCTATAGTCCGTAATAATGTGTACAAGCTTGCTGTGACAAACATCAACAGACTCGGCCATCCGCGCATTTCCGACAATAATCCTGACCCTGTTGATCCGGACGATCCGGATGAGAAGGGAGATGTATATCTTACTGTTTCCGTTGAGGTTCTTCCTTGGACAGTTCGCGTGAACAATATCGAATTCTAACAATTTGGAAATGCGAAGCGGAAAACGGCATATAATTTCAACATTTGCAGGTGCGGTCTTGTGTGCCGCATCTGCATGTGTTGCCTTTTCGTCCTGCGAACGCATCTATGATGACCTTGCACCGTGTCCCCACGGAGTGTCGTTGCGGTTTGTCTATGACTACAATATGGAATATGCAAATGCATTTCCGTCAAATGTGGATTGCCTGACGCTCTACATTTATGACAGCGAAGGCAAGTATGTGGATACAGAGACTGTGACCGGCACGCAGCTTCAGGACGAAAACTGGAGGATGACGCTGGACCTTGAAAAAGGTACTTATCATTTTGTGGCTTATGGCGGACTCGCCTGCGGTGAGAAAACTTTTGCAGTGCTGCAGGAGCCTGGGGCCGGGAGTATGGATACGGAACTGAAGGTGGAGATTGACAAGAATCGTCTCTCTGCTTCAGAGGCCGGTGACAGGCGCCTGCATGATCTGTTCTGGGGTGAACTGTCTTTGGCTACGGCTGACCTTTACAGTGAGGGTACTGTCAGGATGATGAAGAACACGAACAATATACGGATCGTGCTTCAGCAGCTTAACGGCGAGCCTGTCATGGTTGATGACTTTGAGTTTGCCATAACGGATGACAACACTCTTTTCGGATATGACAATGATTTGATTCCCAATGGAATGGTGACTTATGCTCCGTGGGTGTCAGGAGAGGCTGTCGCCGGCGCTTCCGGAGACGGCAAGCCTGTCGTGGTTGCATATTCCGAGTTTTCTGTTTCACGTCTGATGAAAAAGAATTCTCCAAGGCTGACCATCAGGCTGAAGGAAGACGGCCGTGAGGTTGTGGATATTCCGCTGAATGACTATCTTCTTCTTCTCAAGAGCGAATTGTATGCGAAGATGCCCCCACAGGAGTTTCTTGACAGGGAAAGCGTATGGTCTATGGTGTTCTTCCTCGGAAGCGACATGAGCTGGATCAGGACGCACATCAAAATCAATGACTGGACTGTGAGAATCAATAATGCGGAGATGTAAAATGGGACGGTTGGCTTCATCTGTCATATTGTGCATAGGCCTGCTGCAGGTATTTTGCGCTTGCGGAGCTGCCGTGGATTTGGATATGTCCGGAGATGGTGATGCCGGCTTTGTCAATCTTGACATAAGTGTCGCCATGTCTGACGTGTCCGGTTCGCTTACAAAGGCGGCGGACTCCGATGCTGCGGATGACAATGAGAAAATGCAGAGTCTCCGTATTGTGATCGTACGTCCGGACATGACTGTAGAGGCGAACAGACGCATCAATTTGAAAGCTGTCCTGAACCATGAGGAAGAGACTTTCAAGGTTGCGGCAAATGAACAGAAGACTATATATCTGTTTGTAAACGAGGATACGGAGTTTGTTTCTGAGACAGACAATATAAAGCGCAAGGTTGTGGACTATGATTTTAGTGGAATCATTGTCGGGCAGCCGTTTCCTGGTGCAGAAATCGGGAACCTGACCGTCAGGCTGGATAGCCGCAGCGCGCAGGTGGCCGGGCCGCTTCCGATGAGCGGAAAGCATTTTGTGGATGTTCCCGGAAAAGACCATTCCTGCCGTCTCTTCGTGACCAGGGCTGCCGTGAAGTTCACCTTCCATATAAATAATGAAAGTTCCGAGGAAGTAGGACTTGGGGGAGTGACCCTGAGCAAGATGGCGCGTGAGGAATGGTATGTTCCGCGTGCATTGTATGATGAGAAGGGTAATGTCACCGATTATGAAGTCCCTGCTCTTGAAGGAGACAATGGCTATTATATTTTCAGAAATGATTTTGTTCCGTATATACCTCTGGCGGTCGGTGGCAAGGTTGATTTGAGTCCGATTTATTTGCTGGAGGGCCAATATAAGGAGGGCTATTCGATGTCTATTTTCATCGGCGGCACAGAAAGGCATGCAGCAGTGTTCGACAATCTTCCGGAGCTTCCGCGCAATACACATGTTGTGGTGAATGTCACGATAAAGAAAGATGCGCGTATCGTCTGGGAGGCCGATGTCGTTCCATATGAAGTGGTCGATCTCAATCCTGGATTCGGGAAATAATGAAGAGTAGAATTTTGTACGAGAAATGAACTGTAGAGTCATATATGTTTTATCGGTATGTCTTGCTTTATCCGGACTGTCTGCCTGCATAGAAGAGCCTATGTTTGAGGACGGGCTTGTAGGCGAAGGTGAGAGTACTGTGTCTTTCGGGGCAGTGTTCCGTCCGATGGAAGATGCAACGCTTGGAAAGACACGCAGTTTGGGCGGTAATGAAATCAGGGACATAAATGATATGTCTGTTGTGATGTACAGGGAAGACGGCTCCCTCGCATCCTATTATTATTTTGACAAAGATGAACTTACGGTCACGGATGAGCCGCGGCCAGGGTATGATGAGAGTGTGACCAAAAACGTTGCATTCCAGTGCAAGGTCCCTTACGGAAGATACCGTATTTATGCCATTGCAAATATGGGCAATCTGACAACGGACGACCGCATCCTTACAGAAGGTGAGTTTAAGGCTTTGCCGCTGGAATGGAACCATGAGGATATCGCGGCAAACAATCAGATGTCAGGATATTTCAGTGAGTCGCCGTCCACTGCCTATGCTTCAGGTGAGGCTCCGCTTCTGACCATAGGCAAGTCGGACATTAGTCTTCATGCCTGGCTCAGGAGGGCTGTCTCAAAGGTTACGGTCGCTTTCCGGGCCGACAGCTTGAAGGATAACATATACATATACATAAAGTCAGCCCAGATAAAGGATATTCCTTTGGGTTGCAAGCTGGTTGACGCGAATGCACCTGATTCTGCGGAGGAACTTCTTCATGAGGGAGATACTGTGCAGTTCGGCAAGGGAGATGAATACCAGATGTGGCCTGCACTTTCCTGCGGGCGCGGTGCAAACCGGTATGGCAGCCACGATAATGATGCCCCGTCGTTGTTTTTCTATGAGAATATGCAGGGAAAGCATCCGGACAAACATAAGTACGGAAATTTTGAGAGCAAAGATAATGTCCCTTACGGTACATATGTTGAGGTGAAGGGCTATTACATAAACAAAACTACGGAGAATCCGTCATATGGCAATATCACCTACAGATGCATGCTTGGCAAGAACATGACGGACGATTTCAATGCGGAGAGGAACACTCATTATAAGCTTACGCTGGTGTTCAGAAATGACGCCAACGACCCTGACTGGCATATAGAGTATGACTATCAGCCGGCGCCGCCTGAAATCATCGTTCCGAGTCCTATTTATATATCGTATCTGGCCAATCAGAGCGTTGATATTCCTGTCACCATATACTATGACAATAATATTACGTCGGTCAAGTCCGTGACTGCGGAAATCATACGTAATGACTGGGGATTCGAGGGACATAAATATGACTATACCAACAAGGAACTGACAAACGGTTTCCTTTCGCTTGAACTGTTGAATACCAATGTGCTGACAGATAGGAAAACTCAGTATGCCCCGAAAAAGACTTATACGGAGTTCGATGAGAAAACTGATGAAAAGTATACGATAAGGGTTCCGGTTTATACAAGGCCGATGAATATGGGCAGCAGTTTTTCCGGAAACAATTATTTTGTAGGGCGAAGGCGTTATGCCACGGTACGGCTGACTGCCACGCTTGAGGATGAAAGTGTTGTTGTGAAGCCTTTTGACGTGGAAATCATCCAGTCGCGGCGTCTGGTGAATCCTAAGGGTGTTTGGCGCAAATGGGATTCGGAAAAGCCTTTCCGCATTACATTGAAGAACTCTGATTCGTCTCCGACAGTGGCGACTGAATTTGAGGCTCTGTTGTCGGATGGGCCGTGGACGGCTTCAATTGTTAAAGGTGCCGATTGGGTGCGGATCAAAGATACGGAAAGCCAGACTTGGGGGACAGAAGATGTGACTGGAGGCACAGGCTCGAAGATTGAGTTTGACTACAAGCCTGCTTCCAAGTGTTCCGGTGAGAACGAAAGCCGCTTCGGGCTTATTGAAATAAAATTCCACAACAATACTTGTACCCATATGGTTCTGGTGAGTCAGGGAACTGCACCGGTTGAGTTTGGCGGCAGGAGGTGGCATATGGCAAATGTGAAATACAGCGGAACCGATGCTGAAAACCCTCTGATGGAAGGCTCTATGTTTGCTTACGGAAACTCTGGCAATGCGATTTTGTCTTCGAATAACCTGAAGGATGGCTATGGGTTTGATATTTCCTGCCTTTGGAAAAGATTTGACGTATATGATGCCCAAGGCAATGTCCGGCAAAAGCTGCTTAATGACATAGGCAATTTATTGGACGGATTTACTGATGGCGGAATGACGGAAAACGGCAAGTGCCGTGTGGCAAATGCAGAAGATTGGGCGGATCTTACTACAGATAAATATATACGCTATTATGGTATACTTTATGGGGATGAGTGTGAGGAAACCCTCAGCTCAAACAAAGTTACAAATACTTATACGGAGCCTGGGGATGTAAAAGGCATGAGAGGGTGTTTCGTTTGTGACCCCTTGACGGGAAAGCATCTGTTCTTCCCTATCGGCAATACCGGTTATGGACGAAGAAAATATATCGACAATACCAATAGGGATCCAGCTACGCACCCTAATCAGGGGGAAGGCGTGTTGAAATATGCATCGAGAACTTCTGAGATGGAAAAAGGAACAGCGGAGAAAGTTCCTAACTATTATAGTCTGTGGAATGGGCCTGGTGCTGTATATTTGTATGGCGAAAGGAAAATGGTCTCTAACGGGTCCAATCCGTCGGGTACCTTGTATCACTATGGGTTCGACATCAATTATTTCAGCTTCGGATTTGAGGAATTTGCTGTGGATATGATAAAAAACCATGGGCGTTCGGATTTCTGTTTCATCCGCAGGATAGACAACTGACGCTTGTCACATAATGCGTGCGAAGTCGCATAATATTGAAGATTGATGCCCGTTCCCAAAAGGTTGCCTTTATCTTTGGAAACGGGCATTTTTTTTTTGGGGGGGCATCCGGCAGGCGGCTATGCCAGATTGCCAATCATCTCTGCCGTCAGACCTGTGTATTTGGCCACAGTCTCCACTGGCATGCCGTCAGCCAGCATTGCCTTGGCAGTCTCATTTACAGCTTCTTCCCTTCCTTTTGCCTTCCCTTTTTCCAGGCCTTGTTCAAAGGCATAGTCCTTAATTTCCAGAATGTCTCTTTCGTCCAGCATAGCTTTCTCGTATTTAGTTTTCTTCTGTTCATCGAAAGCGGCGATTCTGCATGCCTCCAGCAATTGATTGAAAAACGGCTTTTCCCTTATGGCCTCCGGAATATCGATTAGTGATGAACTGTGCTTGAAAATGTAGAAAAGCCAGTCCCTGTCGGTCTTGCACTCTCTTTCGCTCTTGGTGAACCTTTCCAATTCTGCAAATATAATGGAAATAGTGGGAGGTGCAGCTTCTCCTGTTCTCTTTTCTGTGAAGGAATAATAAGACACGATGTTGTTCGTGTTCCACAGAGACGTTTCAAGATGCTGCATCCTGTAATTCAGGAAAGCCACAATATAGACAGGCTTGAGTATGGAATACCTCTCCTTGGCTTTCAGTTGTCTGTGGAAAGCTCCGGCAGCATAGAATACGCATCTTTGGAAGAATCCTGACCTGTTCTCCCGTTGCACTTCTACTATGAATGTCGTTCCGTCGGTTCCTTTGCAGATAAGGTCAAGCTTCGTTAGTTTTCCGTCCCGGGTGTCTTTCCCCTGTTCCCTGTCGCTGTAATATTTTTCGATGTCGCTGATTTGGGCCTGAGGCGGGAGCACCTCATTTAGAAGCCCGATGAGCAGCGTTTTGTTGGCCTCGTCCGCGAATACGGCCTTGAATCCCGAGTCATAAGTCAGGTCAACGAAAATCCCTTTCGGTTCAGACCCATAGCAATTGTCATACATGACCATAAGCATTAAAATTCATGTCGCAAAGTGAGCGAAAGTTATCCGCGTAACGAAAATTTACGCGGATAAATCAAAAAATGGCCTTCTGAAGCATCTCCAGTCGAGAAGTCAGAGCAGAAATTTGTCTGATTTTTTACAAAATTCAGCCAAAATGTTCCTTGATTCATTAAATATTGAGATTACTGCAATTTTGCGTGAAATTAATATTGAGATACATGAGAAATTGGCAAACAAATTGAGATTAGTGTAGGCTTGACATGCAAAATATTTTGAGATTAGTGTAAATTACATTATCTTAGTTTTCAATTAAAGGCTTTTATATGATATTCAAAAGGAAAATATACGATGAACTTCTGCTGTGGAAGCGGACGGATGACGGCAAGACAGCCGTATTGATACAGGGCGCAAGGCGTGTGGGCAAATCTACGATTGCCGAAGAGTTTGCAGCTAAAGAATACGAAACCTATATACTGGTGGATTTTGCTGCCTGTTCTACCGAAATCCGGGAGTTGTTCAATGACCTTTCCGATCTTAACCGTATTTTTATGCGCCTGCAACTTGAATATGGAGTAGAGTTGAAGAGACGGAAGTCAGCCATCATCTTTGATGAAGTCCAGCTTGCGCCAAAGGCAAGGCAGGCTATCAAGTATCTTGTGAAAGACGGCAGGTACGATTATATAGAAACCGGCTCTCTTATATCCATACGCAAGAATGTCAAGGATATTCTGATTCCAAGTGAGGAAGTGAAACTTTATATGTACCCGATGGACTATGAGGAGTTCAAGTGGGCGTTGGGAGATACGGCTACGGTAAAACTTCTTCAAGGCTGTTTCCGGAACAGAACATCATTAGGAGATGTGATCAACCGCAAACTGATGCGTGACTTCCGCCTGTATATGCTGGTAGGAGGTATGCCGCAGGCTGTTGCGTCTTATCTTGAAAGCAATAACCTGGAAAAGGTGGACAGCGTGAAACGATCCATCATAACATTGTATGAAGATGACTTCAACAAGATAGACCCTACGGGTAACGCATCCAAAATGTTCCGTCAGATTCCGGCCCAACTGACGAGCAACGCCAACAGGTACCAGGCATGGAGCGCAACGGACGGAAAACGTAATTCTGAACTGGCTGAGATTGTCTCGGAAATAAAGGAATCAATGGTAGTCAATATGTCTTATCATGTCAACGATCCGGGCGTGGGGATGGCATTGCACCGAGCCACGGACAAATACAAGATGTTTGCTGGCGATACAGGCTTGTTTGTCACGCTCGCATTTTGGGACATGAAGTTTACCGATAACACGATTTATCATAAACTGCTCAGTGACAAATTAAGTGCGGATCTTGGATACGTCTATGAAAACGTCATTGCACAAATGTTGAAAGCCTCCGGGCATGAGTTATACTATTACACATTCCCTACTGACAGCGGAAAGCACAACTACGAAGTGGATTTTCTGATTGCCGACGGGGACAAGGTAAGCCCTGTCGAGGTAAAATCTTCCGGTTATAAGGCACATGCTTCGTTGGATGCCTTTTGCAAAAAGTTTTCAGCCCGGATAAAAAACAAGTATCTGATTTACACGAAAGATATGCGTAAAGAGGAGGATGTGCAATATCTTCCGGCATATATGACAATGTTTCTATGATTATGGGGGGGGACTGTCAAATATTCCCCGAAGATTAAGTGAGAACGGACAGTCTTGTAGGTGAGGTCGTCAGGTTGACACAGGAAAATTCAGGAGAACTGTTGCAACTTTCGTCATGCTTATTGTGCGAGATATGCGTGATTGGAATTTTTGCGGGAAATTCATAACTTTGCGGATTGTTCGGGATGGTAATTTGGTGACTTTCTGGAATTGTCTCATGTGGGAAGCCGGACAATTGGCCGCCGTTGTGGCGGCGCTATGAAAAAGAATAACATAAAAAGCAAAAATATAATGGCAAAAGAAGTTACAAAAAGGTCTGACGACTACTCAAAGTGGTATGACAACCTTGTGGTCAAGGCAGACTTGGCTGAGCGTTCAGCAGTGAGGGGATGTATGGTAATAAAGCCATACGGCTATGCTATCTGGGAGAAAATGCAGCAGGTTCTTGACAAAATGTTCAAGGATACCGGGCATGTCAACGCATATTTCCCTCTTTTCATTCCCAAATCTTTCCTCAGCAGGGAAGCCGAGCATGTGGAGGGATTCGCCAAGGAGTGCGCCGTTGTGACGCACCACAGGCTTATGGCCAATCCTGACGGTCCGGGAGTCGTAGTTGACCCGTCAGCAAGACTTGAGGAGGAACTTGTCGTGAGGCCGACTTCCGAGACCATTATCTGGAACACTTACAAGAACTGGGTCACATCATGGAGGGATCTTCCCATAATGTGCAACCAGTGGGCGAATGTGGTGCGCTGGGAGATGCGTACCCGCCTTTTCCTCCGCACGGCCGAGTTCCTCTGGCAGGAGGGCCATACAGCACATTCTACCGAGCAGGAGGCTATTGCCGAGGCAACAAAGATGGTCGGAGTATATGCTGATTTTG
>ERZ778511.1901-NODE-1901-length-12714-cov-3.711589_pt1 | contig 12714 bp, 10 predicted proteins | sample MGYA00510347_ERZ778511 | MGnify/ENA primary metagenome ERZ778511 (study PRJEB29527, sample SAMN07138967) | mouse gut metagenome | material: feces | host: mouse | place: China:Nanjing | collected 2016-01-25 ...
AGATCACGATGATCAGCCGCGGCGTTGTCTGTGGCGGCAGGCTTCTTGTCGTCGCAATCTGCATCATGATACTGTGATTTCCTTTCTTCTCCGTCTTCCCCGCACACTAGCAGATCACGATGATCAGCCGCGGCGTTGTCTGTGGCGGCAGGCTTCTTGTCGTCGCGGAATAGAATACGAGCAATGTCTGATCCCCGGGCCGGCATCCGAAATTCTGTCCGTTCGCTGTCCTGACTGTCGTGTTCGGGCCGATATTTAACTGGAGGGAACGATCCGAAGATAATAAATTCCGGTCGAAATAACTGAGCATGACCTGTTCGTTCCTTCCCGGCACCGCTATGACCTGCGCGCGGTACTGTGGCGGGAAGATCAGAGGCACAGGCAGGTTGCTGTCATAATATGCTACCACTTCCATCCCGCGCCGGAGCTGCCTGTTCTCTGCAATAAGCGTATTCACGCCAACATGAAAATTTACAATTCCATTTTCTGTACGCAGGGAGATCATCTGACTGCAGCAGTCATCTCCCCTTGACATGTTTAAGATCGTGCCCCGCACGGGCACCATGGAACCCTGAAAAGGCACAAAAGTATCAAAATCCATTCTCATTACACCCGATATCTTTTTTTACACCATATGTAATGAGCATGAAAAAAGTTCCACTTCGTTATTATACCGTGAAAAAACGGTGAAATCAAGTAAAAACTACCGCTCCTTTATTTCCTCCTTTATTTCTCCCGATTTGTACGCCTTCAGCAGCTCTCTTAAATCACTGATCTTTTCCAGTATTTCCACCCCTTTGTCGGTATCCGATATATTGGCCCGGCTCTCGAGTTTCTCGACAAGCTGTATCGTCGGCGTCTGGTTGCTTTTCCCAGATATGAACGGCTTGTGCTCCGCCAGGCTCAGACTGTGCGAATCGTAAATCAGCGTGTATCCGGCGATGCCGGTCGCCTTCTGGTAGGCTTTGGAGATACCGCCGTCAATGACGAACAATTTTCCATCTGCTTTTACCGGACTCTCTCCATTTTTGATCTTCACCGGCACATGCCCGTTGATGATATGTCCCCTTTGCGCGTCAATCCCAAACATCTGTAAAATATCCTCACAGACGGACGCCTTTTGTGAAAAGAGATAATAATCATTGTACCTCTCTCCCTGAAATTCTTTGTCCTCGATATAATATCGTTCAAAAAACGCCATTTTATCTTTGCCGTATAACGGGGATTTGGGACCGCACCACAAATACCACAAAAAATCGCGGGCAAACTCCTTTTCCTCTGTATGTTCCGAGGAAAAATACGCCCGGTTCACGATTTCATCCAATTTGTCAAGATGATTCTTTCCGCTGAATTTTTTCCCGTTGATCTGAACGCTCTGCAGCTCCCCGTTCTCATCCATCGGAATACACCCGTGAAAAAGAAGATTTTGATTACAGATCTGATACATGGACCCCTTCGAGAGAAGGAAGCGAATGTGCCGGTGCAGCTTCTCACTGTGCAGAAACGAATTCGTGAGCACCGTCATCAACTCCCGTTCACCGTCTGAAAGAACAAGCGGATTCTCCGCCTCCACAGTCGGGAAAAAACAGTCCTTCAGCCGGCACGTTTTTCCTTCGATGTCCACCGTGCGGTCAGAAACGCAGATCCGGCGGAATAAGCTGCGCTCCTGCATCTCCCACTCCGGGTATTTTTCCATCAGCTGCCCTTCAAGCTTAAGCTGTATGACTGTGATCGCCTTGTGCATCTTTGCCACAAGCGCTGCATCCACCGGGTCATAAATGTTATCATCGAGCGTATTCGGATAGTACAGCTGACAGTCATCCTCCTTATAAGCTTCCGCGGCAAACACCGCCAGCGCCCGCAGGTTCAGACCGTATCCGTCCTCAAGTATATCAAAATTATTGTAACGCATGGCGATCCGGATCACATTGGCGATCAGCGCTTGATTGCCGGATGCTGCTCCTATCCAGGAGATATCGTGGTTTCCCCACTGTATATCCACGTCGTGCATGCCCATCAGTTCATCCATAATGATATCCGCCCGTGGCCCCCTGTCATAAATATCGCCAATGATATGCAGCCGGTCGATCGAGAGCGACTGGATCAACCGGCATAAGGATATGATAAACGTTTCGTCAAGTCCCGTATCAATGATCGTATTGATAATTTCATCATAATAGAAGTCCTTATTTACATCGTCGGTCACGTTCAGCAGCTCGTCAAGAATATACACGAGGTCTTTGGAAACACGTTTTCTTACGCGGGAACGAGTATATTTGGCAGATACCGACTCACAGACGAGAATGAGACGGTAAATCGTAAGCCTTTTCCATTCGTCTGTCGTTAAATCCTGATCAGACAGTTCTTTTATCTCCTTTTCGGGATAATAAATAAGACTGGCCAGCAGCTCCCGCTCCGCGTTAGAAACGGTTTTCCCAAACACGAGATCTATTTTTTTCTTTATGATCCCAGAGGCACTTTTGAGCATATGAAGAAATGCTTCATATTCTCCGTGCAGATCACTGAAAAAATATTCGGTTCCTTTCGGCAGGCTTCTGATCGCCGACAAATTCACCATTTCACTTGCCACACAGTCAATGGTTGGATATTCTTTCGCAAGTAGTTTTAAGTATCGGTCATCCATAGGCCCCTCCATTTCTTCGCGCCCGGCGATATGGTAAAAGAGCGTCCCTTCGAGCCCAAAGGGACACTCTCGTTGTCTGCATCATATTAAATCCTGATTATACTGCGTATTCACGCCAACTGTTCGAGAATCCATGCAACATCATCGGTCGTTTTCATCTTATCCATCACATCTTCGTCTTCCAGCGCTTCACATATCTTCTGCAGCAGGTCAAGATGTTCATCGCCGATACCTGCGATACCGAACACTAACTGTGCCTTTTCGTCGCCAAAATCCACGCCCTCTGGATACTGTACGAGCACGATTCCCGTCTTCTTTACGGAACCTTTAGCCTCGGATGTGCCGTGCGGGATGGCAAGCCCCATTCCCATATACGTCGTCGTCAGTCTTTCGCGTTCGATCATCGCGTCCACATACGACGCATCGACGCACCCCTGCTTCACTAGCAGCTCTCCCGCCGCCCGGATCGCCTCTTCTTTGGATACCGGCGTCTGGTTCAGTTTGATACCATGCGCATCGATCACCTTATTGCTCGCCGCGTTCTCCACATTGTTTGCCCCTGCATTTGCCACCGCGGCCTCGGCCCCTGCCTGCGCGGCGTCCGCTGAGTTCTTCTCCGCTGCCAGCTGCTCATAGAAGGCATCCAGCGAAGGATCCGCGAGAAAATTGCCGATCGTGATAAGTCTTGCCTGTGGCGCTGATTTTCTCGCGCGCTCGGCCAGTGTCGTCTGGACGACCGCCACATCACAGTCGGCCGGAATCGTATCCACCGAAGTATTTTTTACAATGATATCCGAGCGCACGTTCTTGATCCGATTGCGGAATTTAGTGGCCCCCATCGCGGAAGAACCCATCCCCGCGTCGCACGCAAAGATGATTTTCTTTATGCCGGATACGTCAGTCAGCGTATCGGCCGGGGAAACCGCATTTCCTTTTGCCTCCGCTTTCATCTGGTTCATCTTGCCCTGTGCCTCTGACAGACTTCCCTTTTTGCCATCCATCATTCGGATGATCGGCGCGGCGATTACGAATGATACGACCGCGGCGATCAGCACGCCGACAATCGTCAGTACGATCTTATCCTTTGGCGCCATCGACAAAAACGCGATAATGGAGCCCGGCGACGACGGTCCCTTCAACCCGCATCCGGTCAGCGAGAAAAAGACGATAGAACACATATTTCCGACGATCGGCGCTACGATCAGAATCGGATTCATCAGAATATAGGGGAAATAGATCTCGTGGATTCCCCCAAAAAAGTGGATGATCACCGCTCCCGGCGCCGACTGCTTCGTCACCTTGTCTTTTGCCATGAAACAATATGCCAGCAAAACGCCAAGTCCCGGCCCCGGATTTGCCTCCAGCATATACATGATCGACTGCCCTGCCGCCTCTGCCTGTGCGGAACCGATCGGCGTAAAAATACCGTGGTTGATCGCATTGTTTAAGAAGAGTACCTTCGCCGGCTCCACAAAAATGGCAACGAGCGGCAAAAGCGCATGGTCGATCAGAACGGTCACGCCGGCCGACAATACGTTCAGGATCGTCGTCATAACCGGCCCGATCAGGAAATATCCGATAATCGCAACGATCATGCCGAAAATCCCGACGGAAAAGTTGTTGATCAGCATTTCAAACCCAGTCGGCATATGACCGTCCATAAGTTCATCAAATTTCTTGATGACCCACCCGGCAAACGGACCGATTACCATCGCACCCATGAGCATCGGCTGTCCTTCCGTCCCGCCGACGCCGGCGATACAGCCCATGATCGCAATCGCGCCCATGACACGGCCTCGTTCTCCCCCGATCAGCGCCCCGCCAGTGGAAGCGATCAAAATCGGAAGAAGGTAAGTCAGCATATACGGCTGAATCGAAGCCAGCCCCTCGTTTGGCAGCCATCCATCCGCGATAAACAGTGCCGTGATCAGTCCCCATGCGATAAACGCACCGATATTTGGCATCACCATCGAGGATAAAAACTTACCGAATTTCTGTACCCCATTTTTCATACTGCATTACTCCATATATTTCTTTTCGCACTACCGTAACTCTACCCCAAACTTTTCACACTCGCTGCAAAAATCACCGGAAATGCCCTCATCAGAAATGACCATGTCCGTCTCCTCGAGGCCGCAGATGTGAAACGTACTTTTTTTATCCGTTTTGGAGGAATCCATCAGTACGATTTTTTCTGCCGATTGTCTAAGTACGGCCTGCTTGAGGTAAGACTCCATCATCACCTCACAGGAAAATCCGCTGTCTGCCGCATAACTGGTCACTCCCAAAAAAGATAAATCAAAATTTAACGTCTTGATCATCTCTACCGCCTGCATCCCGCATACGCTCATACTGAATTTATTGAGTTCTCCACCCAAAACGACTACTGTCGGGGATTTCAGCTTTGCCAGTTCCATCACACAGGTCATGCTGCTTGTAAAAATAAAATTTGGCTGGTCCGGCCATATTTTGGCAAGCGCTGTCGTCGTACTGCCGGAATCCAGAAACACGGATGTGTTCGGTTTGATCAACTGCACCGCCTTTTCCACAATGACTTCCTTTTCCAGAACATTCCGGACCGCACGCCTTCCTATGTAATCGTCCGTTCCCAGAACTACCTCCACTGATTTCGCACCTCCGTGGATGCGGACGATCTTCTTCGCCTCGTCGAGCGATTTCAGATCGGTCCGCAACGTCATCGGAGACACGCTGGAAAACTGCTTTTCCAGCTGCGCAAAAGTGATCTTTCCTTTATCATTGACGAAATCCACAATGGAATTTCTGCGCTGTTCCATCGAATCCATAATCATCAGTCCTCTACAAAATGACGGAGCAGATACTCTTCTGCCTCTGGACACCACAGTCCCTTATTCGCATCCAGAATATCCGCCAGCGCCGTATAACGCGGATCCTCTGCCCCCTTCGCGCGGAAATCCTCCAGCGCCGTCAAAGGCATGTTCAGATGTGTATAGATCAATTTCTTTCCGCCCGGAATGTTCGGCAGGTTCAATGTCGTGTCCGCAGCGGCGTCCAGACCGCCGACGTGCGTCACCATAACTGCCGGATTGATGCGTTTTGCCGCTGTCAGCTCCAGGGATTCTATCATATCTGCCGTATTTCCGCCCGTCGTCCCCATCACATGCGTCGAATTGTAGTGCACGTCATAGAAATTCAGCTTCGCCGAAAACTGGGTATCGGTCGGTCCGGCAAAGAAATTCAGACAGCCGTCCCTTCCCAGTACGCCGCTGCTCTGCTCCACGACTGCCCCAACCGGTGCATAACATAGTACGTCGTCAAATCCTGTGCCTCCCGTTATCTCCCGGAGTCCTGCAACCGGATCCTCCATCTTACCGGTATTGACAAAATGAAGTTCGATTCCATCCGCCTTTGCCTCCTCTACCGGGAATAATTCCTCCGCACGTCTCAGTCTTTCTTCATTGACGTCCGTGACAACGACCATCGAAGGCCGAACGTCTCTGTGAAGCGCATACGTCAGGGCCCCGAGTCCCATCGGGCCGGCGCCGGCCATGATCGCCAGCTTTCCTCCCTCTTTAATGCCCATCTCGTGATGGTAAACGCCCATCTTCGTGTGATAGGCAGCGTTAAACGCCCCGATACTGCATGACATCGGCTCTGCCAGAGAAGCTTCATAATACGCGCGGCCCTTGTACTCCAGCAGGCATCCAAGTTCCATCACCTCGGCCGGAATAATGCAGTACGTACAGTCTCCGCCAAAAAACTCATACGAATATCCCGGGCTCCACATCGTTCCCTTATAATTCAGGGCAGGCTGTAATGTAAATTTCATGCCCGGCTTGAATTTGTCCTGATGCGCCGCCCCGACTTTTACGATATCGCCGGCAAATTCATGTCCCATGATCGCCGGATGTTCCGCCACATCGTCATGAACCCGTTTGTGCTCCGTCCCGAGAATCGCGCACTTGTACGTGGACATACAAATACTGTCGGACACCACCTTGACCAGGATTTCATCCTCCTTGATCTCCGGTAATTCAAATTCATCAATCCTCAGGTCATTTGCTCCGTGAAGTCTTACTGCTTTTGTTTTCATTGAACAGTCTCCTTTCTAAAATCAAATTCATTACTTTCATTTCAACAGTTTTTATTATTATAATAACAATATCTGACCGTGTCAACACTTTTATTTTAAAAGTTTTAAAAATGCAAACCCGCCTCTGCATGAACCTCTCCATACAGAAACGGGCTTCTGCTGATCTGTCTTTTTCATCCTTTTCGCGCATTTACTGCGACAGGTCGATCTGGCGGATCACCTCTCTGACTTTCAGTACCATCGAAGGCGTCACGGACAGCTCGTCAAATCCCATGCGGAGGAACGTCTCCGTGAGCGTCGTATCCGCCCCCAGTTCCCCGCAGATTCCGACCCAGCATCCCTCTTTATGACCGTTGTCCACGACCATCTGCAGCATCCGCAGAACTGCCTCGTGGTGGGAATCATAGATCGCATCGAGTTTCGGGTTCTGTCTGTCGATCGCCAGTGTATACTGGGTCAGGTCATTGGTTCCAATACTGAAAAAATCCACTTCCTTTGCCAAAAGATCGCTGATCATGACAGCCGCCGGCGTCTCGATCATGATGCCAAGCTCTACCTCGCCATATGGGATCCCCTGCGCGTCCAGCTCCTTCTTTATCTCTTCGGTGATATCTTTGATCTGTCTTACCTCACTGACAGAGATGATCATCGGGAACATGATGGATATCGTTCCGTAATGACTGGCCCGGTAGATCGCGCGCAGCTGGGTTTTAAAAATGTCAGGCTCGTTCAGGCAGATGCGGATCGCGCGGTATCCCATCGCCGGATTATCCTCCTTACCCAGATCAAAATAATCCACCTGCTTATCCGCGCCGATATCCAGCGTGCGGATGATGACCTTCTTTCCCGCCATCGTCTCGGCAACTGTGCGGTACGCCTTGAACTGCTCCTCTTCGGTCGGGTATGTATCCGATTCCAGATAGAGGAACTCACTGCGGAACAGTCCGATCCCGCCGGCATCATTTGCCAGCACGCCGGCCACATCCGACACGCCTCCGATATTGGCGTATAAATTGATCTTCCTGCCGTCCAGTGTGACGGTCTCTTTTCCTTTGAGTTCCTGGAGAAGTTTTTTCTTGTCGTCCTCCTCCTGCTTGCGGCCCTGGTACTCCCGCAGCGTATTCTCATCGGGTTCTACGAAGATCTTTCCCTCAAACCCATCGACAACCGCCATTTTCCCATTCATTTCTTCCGAATAGTCCACCCCGATCAGAGCCGGAATATTCATCGTGCGGGCGAGGATCGCCGTATGGGAATTCGTGGAGCCGAGCCTTGTCACAAAGGACAGCACCTTGCTTTTATCGAGCTGGACCGTCTCGCTCGGCGCCAGATCTTCCGCCACCAGTATGACCGGTTCGTCACTGTCAAGACCGTCCGCCTCCCTGCCCTGGAGGATCCGGATGACACGGTTCGATATGTCCTTGACATCAGCCGCCCTCTCTTTCATATACGCGTCATCCATTGACGCAAACACCTGTGAAAGATTGTCTCCGGTCGTCGCCACGGCAAACTCCGCATTTACTTTCTGTGTCTCGATGATATTGGTAACGGATTCCACATAATCCAGATCGTCTAACATCATCTGGTGCACGTCAAAGATCATGGCGTTGACCTCTCCGACCTCCTGGAGCGCTTTTTCATAAAGTCCCTGCAGCTGCTCTTTTGCCTGTTCCTTCGCCTCGTCAAAACGTTTGATCTCTGCCGCTGCATCCTCGATGGAAGTCCGCTTTACCTGTCGGTCTCCTTTGGCAAAGATCGAGATTTTTCCTATTGCTATGCCTCCGTAAACACTCTTACCTTCCAATACCTTCATCCATACCGCCTCCGTTTACAGATTGTCTTTCAAAAACGCACTGAGCTTCTCCATCGCTGCCTCTTCGTCTGCTCCTTCTGTTTTCAGCGTGATCTCCTCGCCCTTTTTTACGCCGAGGCTCATCACGCCAAGTATTCTTTTGGCATCGACTTCTTTTCCACCCTTGCCGATCTTTACGCTGCACTCACACGCTGCTGCCTCCTTGACAAACAATCCTGCCGGTCTTGCGTGAATGCCCTGCTCATCCGTGATCACATAAGTAAACTCTTTCATTTTTTCTTCCTCGCTTTCTTTTTTCATTTTTTATTATTACCGGTTCTGCGGCGCCTCATTCACTCTGATCTCCGCCGCCTGCCCGGTTGTTTCACTTCGCATTTTTTTTGATAAATCCAAGCATCACTGCCGTTACTGCCGAACCGATCAGCCACGCCAAAATGTAGAGGAACGGCTGGCCGACTGTTGCAAATACGAATATGCCGCCGTGCGGTGCCATAAGCGTGCACCGAAACAGTGCGGATAAAAATCCGGCCACGCCTGCCCCGACCATCGTACACGGAATGACGTGGAATGGGTCGGACGCCGCGAACGGAATCGCTCCCTCAGTTATAAACGAACATCCCATCACGATATTGGAAACGGCGGAACCTCTCTCTGCCGTCGTAAATTTGTGCGGAAACAGCTTACACGCGGCCGCGATGCCGACTGGCGGAACCATACCGCCGATCATGATCGATGCCATAGCGATGTAGCACGCCTGCACCGCCGGATCAGAACTCTGCGCGCCCTCATTCATCATCTGGGTCGCCGTCGCCAGCATTCCGGTACCGAACACATACGCCGCCTTGTTGATCGGACCTCCCATGTCGATCGCCATCATCGCGCCGAGTATGAGTCCCAGCACGGTGATCATCCCCGCATCGGAAATACCAGACAGCATATTGCTGAGTCCGGTGTTGACCAGGCCGATCAGCGGATTGAAGATCATGCACATCAGCACGCCGACGGCGAAAATACCAACAAGCGGATAAATGAGCGTCGGTTTGATGCCATCGAGCGCATCTGGCAGTTTTTCACACACTTTCTTCAGGCCAAGTACGAGAAAGCCTGCCAGAAAACCCGCTACGATCCCGCCGAGGAAGCCCGACACGGTATTTCCGCTATTTTCCCCGACAAAAGCAAAGTCTGCAATAAACTTTGAAAACCCTCCCATGGATTCGCCGGCAGCCGCAAACGGATATCCCGCCAGTATGGCGTTTCCATTTGCCGCCAGCAGTCCTCCGGCAAATCCGACCGCAAGTCCCGGCCGGTCTGCGATGGAATAGGCGATATATCCCGCCAGTACGGGAACCATCATACCCATCGACAATCCCCCGATGTATTTAAACAGCGCCGACAGGGGCGTACACGAACCAAAATCTCCGCCGCCGATGGAACCATAGCCGCATATCGTATCAATGAGAAACGCGATCGCCGTCATGATACCGCCGCCAATCACAAACGGAAGCATATGGGAAACGCCGCTCATCAGGTGTTTATACGCCGCGTGTCCGAACGACTCTTTTTCCCCGGAATCACTCTGTTCTCTATCCTCCGCGCCGCCTTCATAAACCGGCGCTGACCCGTCCAGCGCTTTGTTTATGAGTTCCTCAGACTTATTGATACCGTCCGCCACCTTCGTGACCACCACACGCTTTCCGGCAAAACGCTCCATCGGCACCTTCGTATCTGCCGCCACGATAATGCCGTCGGCACGCCCGATCTCCTCTGCGCTCAGTACGTTTTTCGCGCCGCCGGAGCCCCTCGTCTCCACCTTGATCTGATACCCGAGCTCCTTTGCCTTTTTCTCCAGCGCTTCCGCTGCCATGTACGTATGGGCGATCCCGGTCGGACAGCCGGTCACGGCAACAATGAATTTCTGTGTGCTCCCTGCCCCTGCTGCCGGCTCAGCCGTCTCTTCTTTTTCCTCGTCCCGGTCGCTCTCCGCGGCATCGATCACCTGCAAAAACTCATCTACACTGCCGGCGTTTTTTAACCCTTCCGTAAACGTCTCATCCATGAGCAGGACTGACAGTTTACTGAGCACATCCAGATGTACATTATCTTCGGTGTTCGGCGCGGCGATCAGAAAGATCAGATTGACGGGCTGGCCGTCCAGAGATGCAAACTCCACTCCGTCTGGTACTACCATCGCCGCCAGTCCCGGTCTTTTTACCGCGTCGGATTTGCAGTGCGGGATCGCGATGCCATCCCCGATTCCCGTCGTACTCTCCTCTTCCCTCGCGTAAACGCCCTCGCGGTATTTGTCTACATCATTGATCTTTCCACCCGCCGCCATGAGTTCAACCATCTTATCCAATGCGTCCTTTTTATCGGACGCCATTCCGTCTAACCGGATGCTTCTTTTGTCCAGCAGATCAATAATCCTCATAGTAAGACCCCCTTTCTATTCAAACGAATGTGACTTGCGGATTGCTTCTACTTCTTCCCTGGTCGCCAGCTGCTCCGAAAAGGCGCTTGCACTTCCCGTACAGAGTCCCATCTCAAACGCATTCCTATAATCGCCCGATTCCAGAAAACCTGCGAGAAATCCCGCCACCATCGAATCCCCGGCGCCGACCGAATTGACGACCGTTCCCTTCGGCGCGCTGCTCTTGAAAACCGTTCCGTCTTCCGTCACAAGCACCGCTCCTTCTCCTGCCATGGAAACAAGGACATTTCTGGCTCCCCTCTCCTGAAGTTTCTTTGCGTACTCCACCACTTCATCCCGCCCGGTCAGCTCAATGCCAAAAATCTCTCCCAGCTCATGATTGTTTGGTTTTACTAGAAACGGGTGGTACGGCAGGACATTGACGAGCAGGTCCCTCGTCGCGTCCACCACGATTCTCAGTTTCTTTTTCTCGAGATATTTCATAATATCCATATACATGGATTCCGGCATGACAGAGGGAATGCTCCCGGCCAGAACGAGAACGTCTCCATCCTCTAAGCTGTCAAGCTTTTCGTACAGTTTTCGAATATCTTTTTCCTGAATCTCCGGCCCCATCCCGTTAATTTCACTTTCCTCTCTGGAACGGAGTTTCAGGTTGATGCGGGAAATCCCCTCCGGCACTTCGATAAAGTCCGCGCGGATTCCCTGGCATTCCATGAGCCTGCGGATTTCCGCCCCGGTAAACCCGGCAAGAAAACCGAGCGCCGTACTGTCAAAACCAAGATTTTTCAGCACAATGGACACATTGATGCCTTTACCTCCCGCGTAAATGATCTCTTCTTCCGTACGATTGACCCGTCCCAGCTGGAACTCATCGACGCGGACAATGTAATCCAGCGACGGATTGAACGTTACCGTATAAATCATGATCGATTCACCTCCATGATATGTTTGAAGCGGGCGTATTCTTTTCCATCCACTTCTGTCGTTATAATGACTGCATTCGTAAAATCGGCGAATTTCACGCACGAGATCTGCGAAAACTTGCTGGCGTCGCACAGAACGAAGCGTTTGGCGCTGCTTGCCATCGCCGTCCTTTTCACCATCGCCTCCTTCACATCCGGCGTGCTCAAGCCATACTCCGGGCTGACGCCGTTTGCCCCAAAAAAGCCTTTCGTAAAATTGTACTTTTTCAGACTCTCGACTGCCTCATCTCCCACAACCGCTTCTGTCGTCGCCTTAAACTCCCCGCCGAGCAGATACGTCGTATATCCTGCCTCGGAAAGCTTTTTCGCATGACCGACGGCGTTCGTCACAAATACGACCCTCTGTTCGCTCAGATATTCTATCATGAGCTCTGTCGTCGTTCCCGCGTCCAGATACACAAAATCCTCCGCCTCAATGAGAGATGCCGCATATCTGGCAATCGCCCGCTTTTCTTCCTGATTCATGGATTTTCTAAGATGGACATCATCATCTTTCGTGCGGTACAAACGGTCCTTTATCATCGCCCCGCCCCGCACTTTGCTGAGCCGTCCCTGCTCGTCAAGCATGTTTAAATCTCTTCTCGCCGTCGATTCCGATATGTGCAGTTCATCCATCAGATTCTGTGTGGAGACGCTTTTATACTTTTCTACCAGTTCAAGAATCTTCTGCTGCCGCTCTTCCGTCAGCATTCCCTCACCTCCATTATTGTTTTGTTCTAGCCATGAGCAAAACTCTACACATTCAGTATTTATGCAGGTTTGCGAGGCATG
>ERZ778511.1908-NODE-1908-length-12689-cov-6.162656_pt1 | contig 12689 bp, 9 predicted proteins | sample MGYA00510347_ERZ778511 | MGnify/ENA primary metagenome ERZ778511 (study PRJEB29527, sample SAMN07138967) | mouse gut metagenome | material: feces | host: mouse | place: China:Nanjing | collected 2016-01-25 ...
CTTTAAATTTTGGGATATAGCCAAGTGGTAAGGCAAGGGACTTTGACTCCCTCATCTCGTTGGTTCGAATCCAACTATCCCAGCCATACAGAAATCCCTCGGCGAAGCCGAGGGATTTCTGTATGGCGCAAAGGCTTTCACAATTTTTCTTTTGCGGTCGGAGCGACCGCAATTTCGCGCTTCGCGCGAAACCAGAAAAATCGTGCGTGGCTGATCTTCAGCTATTGGGAAGTTTTTGCTTTTGAACATAAAAAATCCCCGATAAAAAAATTATCGTGGATTATCCTTATTGTATTTTTCAAGCAGTACAAAAGAAACATATGTTTACTTCTGCACGGGTTTTTGTCCAAAATCGGCTGCTAACACATCGTGCGTCATATGAGCGACTTTCCAGCCTTCTCTCAGCAATCCGTTGATATGAGTAAATATTTATTTTCATTGATACTGCCTTGCTCAGTGTAATCTCTGCTGTTGCTCAGATATACTAACTTCTGCATTTTTTCGATATCCTTAAAATGAATTTATAAAATTGGTGCCGGTGGTGGGACTTGAACCCACACGATGTTGCCATCAACGGATTTTGAGTCCGTCTCGTCTGCCAATTCCAACACACCGGCTTATATCACCTAAATATTATAACACACTTCCACATTTTTGTCAAGGGGGATAATATAAATTTTCAAAATAAAAACAGTCTGCCAAGTGAACAAGTCCTGCTTGGCAGACCGTATTTTAATCTCCGATATATATCCACATCGCGATTATAACGCAATTTTGGGTGGTCGTGTCAACGTTCAGCGAAAGCTCGTTTCCGCGTTCGTCGTAAAACTGCGTCAATGGGCGATCGCGTCCCCAGCAGAACAGCTGTCCGTAATTTTCGGGCAGCTTTTTCTGCGCGTAGATTGAAAGATATGTTTTGTCAAGAATATCGCCGTAGTACGGAGTACTTTTCGCTTCGGAGGTGTTGAGCGGAAATACCTTGTCGAATATTCCGCTGCCGGACGTGCCGATATAGTTATAATCTCCCGAGACCGTTTCAAAGACGGATGTGCGTATCTGCGCCTTTTCATTGTCGTTGAACGCGTCCTCGTAGAAATCGCCGTTGAGCCATTCGCGCAGGGCACTGTTCTCCCATGTGCAGTCGGGGTCGTTATCGTCGAACGGCTGATAGTCAATGATATTCGTTCTTACAAAAGCCATATCCCCTTGGATATCCATGACCTTCCAGCGGAGCGCTGATATATATTTTTGGTCGTAATCATAATATCTTCCGAACTCGAAATTAAACGGTTTTGTGCGGATATATTTGTTGCGCACACGCGTCAGCTGATCGGACGCGTCTTCGTAGCCTTTGGCGATTTTCAGGTAAAGACATGCTTTTTCCAGCTTGCCATTTTCCTCAAGCTCCAGTCCGTGATAATAACAGGCGCGGCGGTACTGGTTTTCGCTGTCCTCGTAGCCGATCAGCTCATAAAATTCCGATGAGGCGGTGTAATATTCGCCGTTTTCAAACAGCTCGGCGGCGTATTTGTACCGTGCCTCGTAAAACCTTTGCAGGCTGTCTGAATACTGCCAGATAGCCTCGAACGCATCACGCGCTTCCTTGTATTTTCCCGCGTTGAGCAGGCGCTCGGCTTCGATATAGTCTATCTGCTTGAGGAAGTCCTCGCACTCCCACCTGCCGTCGAGCTCCTCGAAGATGGACTTAGCGGCGATGGTATCGCCGTTTTCCAACAGCTGCTGCGCCTTTTGATAGCGGCATTGGAGCAGCATTCCACGCGAATCCGAATAGTCTCCCAGACGTTCAAAAGCTCGCTCCGCCATGTCATATTCGCCTTTTTCCAGCATATCCGCGGCTGAACGGTATTTGCACTTGCTTACCATTTCCGCGGAATTTTTGTAGTCGCCGAGAGCGGTGAAGATAAGCTCGGCTTCCGCATAATCGCCGCTTTCAAGGCAGATATTGGCTTTGTTGTATTTTTCGTCCTTTTCCCGGGACAAGGTATCCGTTGAGCTGACCGAGACGGTGCTTTGTGTGGAGACCTCTACGACAGGTGCGGGCTTTCGGTGGACATTCACCGATACAATGACTGTCACCGCGGCGGCGAGCAGTGCCGCTCCTCCCGCAGCGAACGGCAGGTATTTTTCCATGTCCTCGGTTCGTCGTCCGTGAATGTTACGGTCGGCATTGCGGGCAGCTCCGCAATCCTTGCGGCGCATTTTTCGGCGAGAGCGGGCGCGTCCTTATAGTCGCCCAGCGAACGCAGACTATGCTCCGCGGAGCGCAGTATCGCGGCGTCGACACTTTCCGAGACTGCCTTTGCGGCGAGCTCGTATACGCCATCGCGGCGCTTTATCTCGCTTTTTTCGCGGAGCTCGTCTATTTCTTTCTCGGCTCTCTCCGCAAGCTCCGCCGCGTCGGCGTAATTTCCGAGAGTGCGCAGGTCTGCAGCGGCGGCTGAAAGCTCGCGCTCGTTATCGCCGGCGTTGTTGAGCCGCGCGGTGAATTTCCTGTACAGTGAACGATTGCTGCGCTCCTTTAAACGCGCGCGCAGAGGCTCGCTGCCGTAACGCATGGCAAGTCGGTAATTCTCGGAGACCGTGAAGTTTTCCGTCATATCGTCGAGCGCGTTTTCGTTCGCGAGCTTATACTCCGCGAGGAGCCGTATAACATACGCTCCCGCGTTATTCGGAGACTTTGAGAGGAGCTGCGCGCATATGTCCTCCGCGCGTTCAAAATCGCCGTCCTCGAGAAACAACTCCGCGCGGCGTATCAATGGATCATTTTCAATGTCGCCGCGAACGTTGCGGACAGCAACAGTCATTTCTCCCGTGATCGCTTTTATCGCGGAAATAAGGTCGCTCTCCGCGCCGAGCCGCGACATATCAAGCGCCTGTAATTTCGACAGCTCCTCGGGCAGCTCGGACGGCGGCATATCGCTCAGCACGGGGATTATCGTCTTGCCCGAAAGCTCGGAAAATCTGCTCCACGCATTTCTTACCCACACGTCTTCAAAGCTCTCTGCGCTTGTTCCCACAACGATCATAACACGCGCGGAGGTGAGCGCCGCGAATATGTACGGCTCCCATTCGCCGCCCGATTTATCCTCAAGGGTCTTCTGTGGCGAAAACACGCGGAAACCTTCGGCGGTAAGCCGCGAATACAACCTCGCCGCAATGACCGAATCCATAACGCGACGTCCGTTTTGGTCGACCTCGCGTGCACAAAGGTAGATATCGTATTCCGCGCCTCCCGAAAGCTCCACGCCTTCGCGGCGTACGCGGTCTATCTGCTCCGCCCTCCGCTCCATAAATTCGCGGGTCTCTTCGTTGGCAAATTTAAGCGCGAGCTTGTAATCCTCGTCGGACAATACGGAATGTGCCTGTATGCGGTTGAGCGAAACGCTCCCGTCGGGTGAAAGCTCCGCGCCGTAACGGCAGAGGGTGAGCGCCCAGTACAAATCCGCGTCCGTCGGCGCGAGACGGATAAGCTCCTCGTAGAGCGCTATTGCCTTGTCATAGCGGTACTCGCGGCGGAGCGTTTCCGCGCGTGCGCACAGCTCCGCCTTTTCCGCGCTGTCAAGGAGCGGAACGCTTTGTATAGTGCCGCAGAATTTACAGCCGCAAAGCGACTTACCCTCAACAAGCTCAAGGATAGTTTTTGTCAATATAAGCGGTTGGTATAGGATATCGAAAAAACAGCGATCCATAAAAGGATCGCTGTATTATAGATACTATATAGAATTATCAAAAAGGTCTTTCGGTAGGATACGGAAGCGATTTCGGCTGATTGTAGGCGATATCGCCGATACCGAGCATTTTCAGCACCTCGAAGATTAGATTTCCGCAGTGGCTGAACGCTACAGCGCCGTGATGGGGATAGCGTTTCTGTATCAGCACGTGACGGTAAAATCTTCCCATTTCGGGAATAGCGAACACGCCAATTCCGCCGAACGAGCGCGTCTTTACGGGGAGCACCTCGCCTTCCGCAACATACGCGCGGAGTGTGCCCTCGCTGTCACATTGCAAACGAAAGAACGTGATGTCCGAAGCGGCGATATCCCCCTCGAGAGTGCCGCGGGTGAAATCGGGCTCGGAATCCTTCGGCTCAAGAAGTCTGTGCTGGATAAGCTGATACTTGACCGCACGATCCGCGCAGAGCTTGCAGGCTGGAGTGTTGCCGCAGTGGAAGCCCATAAACGTATCGGTCAGCTGATATGAGAACTTGCCCTTGATATCCTGCTTGTACAAGTCTGCTGGCACGGAATTGTTGATGTCGAGCAATGTTACCGTGTCGCCGGTAATGCACATTCCGATATACTCGCTGAGCGCACCGTATATATCAACCTCGCACGAAACGGGGATACCGCGCGATACCAGACGAGAGTTTACATAGCACGGTTCAAATCCGAACGCCTCGGGGAACGCAGGCCAGCACTTGTCGGCAAACGCGACGTATTTACGTGAACCTTTGTGTTTCTCCGCCCAGTCGAGCAGCGTAATCTCGAGCTGCGCCATGCGCGCGTTCATCTCGGCGTAGTACTTGCCTTCGCCCATTTCCTCCGCCATTTCCTTGCAGATATCGGGAATTCTCGGGTCGTTGGTGTGAGCCTTGTACGAAACGAGCAAGTCAAGCTCGGAGTTCTCCTCGATCTCAACGCCAAGCTCATATAAACCCTTGATAGGTGCGTTGCAGGCGAAGAAGTCTTGCGGGCGAGGTCCGAATGTGATAATCTTCAGACCGGACAAGCCTATAAGTGTACGCGCGATAGGAACGAATTCGCCGATCATCTTCGCGATATCCTCGGCGGTTCCGACGGGGTACTCGGGAATATACGCTTTCAAGTGGCGCATACCGAGATTGTACGAGCAGTTCAGCATACCGCAATACGCGTCGCCGCGCCCGTTGATAAGGTCGTCGCCCGTTTCCTCGGCGGCTGCCGCGTACATTACGGGACCGTCAAACTTTTTCGCGATAAGTGTTTCGGGAGTTTCCGGACCAAAGTTTCCGAGGAATACAACAAGCGCATTGCAGCCGGCCGCGTTTACCTCGTCAACGGCTTTGAGCATATCAAGCTCGTTTTCAACTGTGGTCTTGCACTCGTAAACGTCGATACCCGCCTTGCCGCAAGCCTCAACAACAGCCGCTCTGCGGCGCTCCGAGAGCGAGATGATGAAGCAGTCACGCGATACGGCAATAATACCGAGCTTTACCTGTGGAATGTTAGTAAGCATAACAAATACCTCCAAAATTACATTTTATTTAAAATAGGGAAAAGCCCCTTTAACGCAGGATAAATTTGCCTGAACTGCTTGTAGCGTTCCTCGTAAAGCGCGGCAAGTTCGGGTTCGGGAGAGATAGTCTCCTTGATCTTCAGCAGCTCGGTCGACGCCTGCTGAACGTTTTGCCATTCACCGCAGGCTACTGCCGCAAGAATCGCGCCGCCGTAGCCGGGACCTTCCTCGGTCTCGACGGTGCAGATGTCGATGTTCAGAACGTTCGCGAATATTTTACGCCAGAGGGCGCTTTTCGCGCCGCCGCCGCAGATACGGCTTATTTCGATGTTCAGCCCCAGCGACTTCGCGACCTCGAACGAATTCCTCATCGCGAACGCAACGCCCTCGAGCACTGCGAGCTTCATTGCCGTGCGGTCGGTGTCCATTGACAGACCGATGAACGTGCCGCGGGCTTCGGTATCGTTTATCGGCGAACGCTCGCCCATAAGGTACGGGAGGAAGAAAACGCGGTTCTTTCCGAGCAGCTCGGTAGGTATCTCAGCCTCCTCGCCGTTGTAGTCGGTTGAGCCGAGAACGCTCTCCTGCCACCATTTGTTGCAGCTTGCTGCCGAGAGCATACAGCCCATAAGGTGAAAGTTGCCGTCGGCATGAGCGAACGCGTGGAGCGCGTTGTTCGGGTCGACGCGGAAATCATTGGAGGTGATGAATATCGTGCCCGACGTGCCGAGCGAAATGTTGCAAATCCCGCTGCCGACCGTTCCCGTGCCTACCGCCGCGCCCGCGTTGTCGCCAGCGCCCGCGCATACCTTAACCGTACCAGACAATCCCAGCTCTCGGGCTACGCTTTCTTTAAGCGTACCGACCGACTGACTGCTCTCGTATATCTCGGGAAGCTGCTCGATTTTCAAGTCGCAGATGTCAAGCATTTCCTTGCTCCAGCGCTTGTTCTTCACATCGAACAGCAGCATTCCAGACGCGTCCGAAACGTCCGTACAGAACGTTCCCGTAAACATATAGTTGATATAGTCCTTAGGGAGCATAACTTTGACGATCTTCGCGAAATTTTCGGGCTCGTACTTCTTCACCCACAGCACCTTAGGCGCGGTAAAGCCCGCGAACGCGATATTCGCGGTGTATTCGGAGAGCTTATCCTTGCCGATGACTGTGTTGAGGTAATCGGTTTCCTTGTTAGTTCTACCGTCATTCCAGAGAATGGCGGGACGGATAACCTTATCATTCTCATCAAGTATGACAAGACCGTGCATCTGTCCGCAGCAGCCTATTCCCGCGATCTGCGCCTTGTCGACGTCGGCGGTAAGCTCGCGTATCCCCGTGACGGTCTCCCTGAGCCAGTCCTCGGGGTTCTGCTCCGACCAACCCGCCTGCGGGAAGAACAGCGGATATTCGCGCGAAACGGTTTTAAGTATCGCGCCTTTTTCGTCCATAAGCAGCAGCTTGACGGACGAGGTTCCCAAGTCAATACCAATATAAAGCATATTATTTCCCTTTCTTTCAGAAAATTATTTTTACTTTTGTCCTTAGTACTGCTTAATTTCGTCCGTCATACCAACTGAAAACCGAAATATGTTTTATTTTCTTACGACGGGCATATAAGCGTACCCTGACTTATGCTCAAACGTATCGAATATTTCCAACTCCTGCGCGCCGTTTTGAGCCATTTCAAAGCCGTGCGCAGGCATGAAATAATCCCTGATATACGCGAAAAGCTCCCATATATCACACTGCTCCTTGCTGACAAGCTGCGCGGTTTCTTTATTCGTGTATGCCCGAATATACAGCGAAGCGGGGTTTTTAAAAACCTCAACGCCGTCGGGCTGCTCCTCGGTCGTGACCTCTCGTACAAATCCGTATGCGCGGTATTTCACGGCACGCCAGAAATTTACACTTAAATTCACGTCATATATCGGAAGCGCGCATTCGGACAATTTGTTGAAAGCGGCTTGTTTGTCGTCCTCCGTCAGCGAATCTATCGCGGTGTTGAATTTTTCGTCGCTCTGGAAATCCTTTGCATAAAGTATCTTTCCCGCAAAAATAGTTTCGGGTTTTTCGATAACCTCAAAGTGAGCTCCGCCTATCGTGATAGTTTCAACGACCTTTTCGGTCTTAATATCGGTATCCAATAAACTGTCTACGGAAACACGGAGTATCTGTGCCAGCAGCTTTAAATTATAAACGTCGGGCAAACACTCGCCGTTTTCCCATTTACTCACTGCTTGCTCCGAAACGCCTATTCTGAGAGCTATCTCTTTCTGAGAATAATTGTTCCTTGTCCGGAATTCCTTTACTCTTTTTCCAAAGTTGACCTGATTAAACATAATGTTTCCTCCTGTTATAATGATTTTCTGCACGCTTTTCCTGCCTGCACCTTCATTATAACCCATATTCTGAGAAAAAACAATTATAAGTATGTTTATGGGAAAACGATTCAAACACAACCGTGGGTTGTGTCGAAAGATATGATCTACCGCCTTGAGTTTTTATCGGCGAGCCTATGAAACTACGCCGCTTTCCAATATAGTGAACTTAAGAGCGTCTGCGTCAAGCTCCGCTTCCGCGCCGTATGGTAATATGCATATCGGCGAGGCATGACCGAAATTCAACCCGTACAATATAGGCATATCGGCCAATCCGTATTTTACCGAAACGACCTCTCTCAGCTTTTCGGCATAAGGCTCGAAGCTTTGCTTGCTACGCATCTTTCCTATAATAACGCCGTTTATTTGCTGCAAAAAGCCGCGCGCTCCGAGCCAATCGAAAAAGTCGGCGATGTAGTCGGGCGACAAGACCTCGGGAATGTCCTCGAAAAAGAATATGCTGTCCTTAAAATCCCCTTTGCGCGGAAATATTTCCAAGTCCTCGCTGTACTCGCTAAGGCTTCCGTGACCGCCGAACAGTTTTCCGCGAACCGTTCCTCTGCCCTAGACGAGCATATAGCCGCTGTTCGGAATATACCGCCGCATATAATTCGAGTCTGTGTGATTATTCGGCTCATAGCTCCAATCCTTTGACGGAAATATCTCTCCGATCGGCTTGTCGGAAAAGAACGTTCTCTTAAAGCTTCCGCGGCTGTATTCGTGCCAGCCCTGCGCTTCGGCGACCGTTGTCAGCAGATTGTCGCCGTAAAATGTCGACAATCCCGCGCGGCGGCAATAGAGGTGCAGTGTCATCACGTCGGAGTAGCCGCAGAATATCTTCGGATTGCTGCGCACAGTTTCCGCCGAGAGAAACGGAAGCAGCCTTACGGAATCGCTGCCGCCGATATTTGCGATGATCGCCTTGACGTTTTTGTTTTCAAACGCCCAAAGGAAATCCTCGGCACGCGCACACGGATTTTCGTGAAGAAATTTTGTGCCGCGAAGCGCGTTGGGGGCGGTGGCGACGTTCAGCCCAAGTTCCTCCAGCCGTCCGGCTCCGAGCCTGTACTGCCACCTCACGCGGGGTACGCCCGCACAGCCCCACGATGGGCTTATAACGGCGATGGTATCGCCGTGTCCGAGCATTTTCGGCTTGATAAGTCCGCCAGCGTTTTTCAGCATCATCCGCGCCCCTTTCAAGTACTGATTTTATTTTAAAGGAATTTTCAACAAATGTCAAGTAGTTTTAGATAAGTTTTTGTGAATTCGTGATGATACACTAATATTGAAGTTTTTTTTGTGTATTTTAGCAGTAAATTTCATTTGATAAAGGTATTGACTTAACGTAATACAGCTTTTATAAGGTTAAAAATAACTTTTCTGCGGGGCAAGACAATACATTGAAAAATGCGCGGTAAAAGGAAAAAAGCGGAGCCGAAACTCCGCTTCTCCGTATGAGGATAGTTTTACTGTTATGGGTAAGTACACATCTGGTGAGATATTTGGTAAGGTGATTATTCCGCTTCAACCGTAACGACGTCATAGCCGTCCACCGCGGTACCCGTATCGGAGCCGCCGACGAACAGAGCGAGAAAGGCAATTGAGACCGAAAGAGCTATGACTGCAATGTGGCTTTTTTTCATCTTGCTATCCTCCATAATATATTGTACAAAGCGTACAAGTCTGAGGGCGGGCTGATTGGGAGAAATATTTTTTCGGCAGGTGAGAAAAATTTCCGCCCCCACACTTCTGCGTTTCAATGAAAACAAAATGATTTTTCGGGGATCATTACCCTTAAATTATTTACCCCTCTATTATATAAAACGTTAAAAAGGGCAAAATGTTACACCTTTTTTATAATTTTTTCAATTTTTGTAGATTGCGATAAAAAACGGTGTTAAATATTGTGTAAAATCACAATGTATATAATCACAACAGCCGCGTCTGATGAACGATGCGGCTGTATACACTTATAATGTATCAATAAATCTCGCGAATGCTTTTTCACCATCGTGGGTACGCTTGAATACACCTGCGTCGCAAAGCACCTGCTCGAATACCGCGCCCACCTCCTCGCGGATAATTTTCTGTGCTGTGTTCGTGTTGAAGTCGCTGCGTCGCGCGAGAACATCATTTGCCCATTCCGCGTGAGACGCTATTTCTGGGATAGTGGAAATATCTTCTTTCGATAGCATTGCTGTCTCGAGCCGTACAAGATCCTTTGCGAGCCGCGGCGGAAGCACCGCCAGACCCATTACCTCGATAAGACCGATGTTCTCCTTTTTAATATGGTGGAACGATGGGTTGGAGTGAAACAATCCGAGCGGTCTTTCCTCGGTCGTGATGTTGTTGCGTAGCACAAGGTCGCACTCGTACGCACTACCGTTTCTGCGCGCTATCGGTGTTATCGTATTGTGCGGAACGCCGTCCGTCTCGAAAAATATCGCCGCCGATGGGTCGCTGTAACCGCGCCACTTGCCGAGAATGTGTTCGCAGGCGGCGGAGAGCTCGCGGCGGCTTTCCGAACGCAGACGAATAACCGACATAGGCCACTTTACTGTCCCCGCGCTGACCTCGGGGAATTTTCCGAGTGTAAACGTTTTTTCAATAGGCGCTTTCTCCATGGCGAACGTATAATTGCCGCCCTGGAAATGCTCGTGACTGAGTATTGAGCCGCCCACTATCGGCAGATCGGCATTTGAGCCTACGAAATAGTGCGGAAGTATATCAAGGACATCGAACAGCTTATTGAATACCGACGCGTCTATCTTCATGGGGATATGCTTCTCATTGAACACTATGCAGTGCTCGTTGTAATAACCGTATGGGGAATATTGGAGCTGCCAGTCCTCGCCGTTTATTTTCAGCGGCACGGGACGGAGATTTTGCCGCGCGGGGTGGGTAAGATGTCCCGCAAATCCCGCGTTTTCGGGGCAGATCTGGCACTTGGGATATGCGGCGGTGACGGCGTTTCTCACGGCGGCAATATCGCGCGGGTCTTTCTCGGGTCTGGAAAGATTTATCGTGATGTCGAGCGTGCCGAATTCAGATTCGTACGTCCACTTGACATCCTTGGCTATACGCACCGCGCGGACGTAATTCAGCACCCTGCAGAACCCGAAATACCAATCGGTAGCTTCCTTAGGCGAACGTTTGAGACGACTGTTGAATTCGCGGATGACTTCTCGCGGATAAGGCGTTAACGCGCCCATCAGCTTGGTATCGAACAGATCGCGGTATGCGACGGTATCATCGATAATGCCGTTTTCGCAGGCGTAGTCCACAAGCTCGTCAAGTATCTCGTCGATCGTTTGCGAACTGTCAACATTTTGCGGTTCTTGCCAAATGTTGACCTTTAAAATTTCCATCAGGCTGTTGCGGACAACATATCTGTCCTCCGTAGTGGTGAGGTTATTCCGCACCGCGTAGTCTATCAGCTTTTGTATTGAATTGCAGATCATAATCAGTACCTCATTCGTAAAAGTATTTGATTATATTATAGCATACCACTTTGCGTTTGTTAATATCGTTATACGAGATTTTTATACCTAAATACGTTATTTTTTTAGTATTTGTGATATAATGCGGTATTTTGCTGTGTCTTGGAAAAAATGGGTGTGTAAATCAGGATTTATCTTAGCAATGCGTAGCGGTATAAAACAATTTTTTAAAAAACTTTTATATCACCGCAAAAGCCTTATCAAGCGCGTCGATAAGATCGTCCGCATTCTCTATGCCGATTGATAAACGGATAGTATTGGGCTTGATACCCTGTTCGAGAAGCTCCTGCTCGTTGAGCTGCGAATGCGTGGTGGATGCGGGGTGGATAACGAGCGACTTTACGTCTGCGACGTTTGCCAGCAGCGAGAAAATCTCCAGATTGTCGATAAATTCCTGAGCCTCCGCAGCTCCGCCTTTGACCTCAAACGTAAAGATGGAGCCGCCGCCGTTCGGGAAGTACTTCTTATACAGCGCGTGAGTGGGTTCGCTCGCCAGCGACGGGTGATGAACAGCCTCGACCTTGGGGTTTTTCGAGAGATAGTCCACGATCTTCAGTGCGTTCTGAACGTGACGTTCGACGCGAAGAGACAGAGTTTCCAGTCCCTGTAAGAAAATAAACGCGTGGAACGGCGAAAGTGTCGCGCCCGTGTCACGGAGCAGTATCGCACGGATATAAGTCGCGAACGCCGCCGCGCCGACCGCTTTTGAGAACGAAATACCGTGATAGGATGGGTTCGGCTCGGATATCCATGGATATTTTCCGCCCGCAGCCCAGTCGAATTTGCCGCCGTCAACGATAACGCCGCCGATAGCCGTGCCGTGACCACCGATGAATTTAGTGGCGGAGTGGACTACTATATCCGCACCGTATTCTATCGGGCGTACCAGATAAGGAGTCGCGAACGTGCTGTCGACTACCAGCGGGATACCATGCTTGTGCGCGATATTCGCAATAGCCTCCAGATCGGCAACGTTGGAATTCGGATTGCCGAGCGTCTCCACATACAACGCCTTGGTCTTGTTGTCGATGGCTTTCTCGAATTCCTCGGGCTCGGGAGTAACGAACTTCGCGGTGATACCGTATCTTGGCAGAGTGTGCGCGAGCAGATTATATGTACCGCCGTAGATCGTTTTTGATGCAACGATATTTTCTCCCGCGCTTGCCAGAGCCTCGATTGTGTAGGTTATAGCCGCCGCTCCCGACGAGGTAGCCAGTGCCGCCGCGCCGCCCTCAAGAGCCGCGATGCGTTCCTCAAAAACGCTTTGTGTGGGGTTGGTAAGTCTGCCGTAGATATTGCCAGCGTCGCGCAGTCCGAAACGATCCGCGGCGTGCTGCGAGTTGTGGAATACAAAGCTCGTGCTCGCGTATATCGGAACCGCGCGTGCGTCCGTAGCGGTGTCGGGCTGTTCCTGACCCGCGTGTACCTGTAAAGTCTCAAATCTGTATTTGTTTGCCATAGTTGTGAACTCCTTTATGTAAGAATTTTTCTTTCTGTATTAAGTATACCATATTACTATGCATTTGTCAAATTTATATATTTTATAGCAAGCTATTAATTTAATAAATATTATTTG
>ERZ778511.1916-NODE-1916-length-12656-cov-8.492977_pt1 | contig 12656 bp, 9 predicted proteins | sample MGYA00510347_ERZ778511 | MGnify/ENA primary metagenome ERZ778511 (study PRJEB29527, sample SAMN07138967) | mouse gut metagenome | material: feces | host: mouse | place: China:Nanjing | collected 2016-01-25 ...
GTTGAGACGTGCGTCCTTTTGGGTAGGAAATAGTAACACTGCTGAAACAGTCTATGCGTATGTGGATTATGAGCCAAAAGATAATGAATATCTAAAGGATGTAAAAGGCTGTGCGACCTATACGGAAATTAAAGACTGGATAATGTCGGAGTATGGTTTAAAGGTATCGTCTTTGTATGTAGCACAGATAAAAGACAAATGTGGTATTGAGAAACGTCTGAATTACAATGTAGGCGATAATAAAAGCCGTGTGCCGAAATGCCCGCCGGAGAAAGAAAAAGCGATTATGGAGGCGTTTAGGCATTTTAATATGGTGTGAGATTTGTACTACAGTCAATCAAGCATAACCTAGAAAATTAATTTCTAGGTTATGCATATTTATGGCTATTTTATGATGTCATCTAACCACTTGCAAATATAGTGCGCCAAAATGCTTGCGCTAATAGATAAGATATAAAGTAGTATGTTATCCATAAGTCAGTTCTCCTTTCCTAAAAAGTTCTTGACTTGTACAAATCTTTGATTTTATAATATCATATACGTAATAGGTAGTCACTTGCCTAAATAAGTGTTTTTTAAAAGGAGATATAGTATAGAATGGATAGTAAATTACCCAATAGACTAAAAATTTTAAGAAATGAAAGGACAATGAGACAAGAAGATGTTGCAAATGAAATAGGTGTAACTATAAAAACTTATAGGACTTGGGAAAAGGATATTGATAAAATGAAAAGCGGGATAAAATCAAGTAATTTAATAGAATTAGCAAGATTGTATGAAGTTTCAACAGATTATTTGCTTGGATTGTCTGATTGCAGAAGTGTTGATAATCATTATATTTCCCAGAAAACAGGTTTAAACGATGAGGGGATTCATGCACTTGAAATGATAAAATTACAGGATAAAAATGAGAGAGAAAATGATGCTTATATGAAAATTCAAAGCAGATTGTCTTTAGTGGATGTTATGAATTTTACATTTAAATATGAGATAGAAAGTATACTAATGGCTATTAGAAACTTTTTGAATATACAATATAAAATACCTGTATTTTTTGACAAGAAAAAGGGTGAATGGATTTGTCCAAAAAGTGATTATGAGTTTTCAAAAGGAAAATTTGGATTTTCAGATTTATGGTGGTTAAGTCTTGCAAGTAGCGAAAATATGCCATATGATAATAGCCAAATACCTTTAACAGATACTTTTTTTGAATCAGTGGCGTTAAAAGATATAGAAAAAAGATTATATGATTTAAGGAATATATATAATGAAATAAAGGATGAAGAAAATATAGATTTTGTCTAAATATTTGTGTTCAAGAAAAATCAGAAGTATTTTCGCTTCTAATTAGGAAAGACTGTCTGTTGTATTCCTACTAAAAAAGGCAGTAAAGGAGTAGAAGTGTTGTTCTTTATAGGTAAGGAATGTACATAGATTGTTTGTTTTGTGAGAATATGCTTTAGTAATACCGCCTGTTCCGTGGAATGATACATGGGGGACTTTATAAAAAATAATTAACTATTAAAAAATAAATCATTATAATCTTTAAAGAAGCTGGGATTAAACTCCAGCGAAGGGAGGAAGAGAATGGCTAAGAGTCTTTTGTTAGGAAATGGAATAAATGCAAGAATTGGGATAAAGGGGTTGGCTGTATCAGAAATAAAGGAGAGGTTTCGACATAATATGCATAGAAATTCTTTTGTGTTAGAGGCTCTTTATGGAATAAATTTATCAAAGGATGTATGTAACGATATTATTCAATCTTCAAAAGTGGATGGAATAGAATCTTTAGCGGGTTCTTTGTACACATATATTAAAATGCATGTCAAGCAAAAATGGACAGATAATGATGAAATACGTTTACAAGATGTTGTTAAATGCATTGCCTTAACATCAATCTTTTATGATGATATGGGAAAAATTTGTACAGTTTATGATTCAAAGAAATTATTGAATACCAATGAATATGAGAAAGTTTATACATTGAATTATATAGAATTTTGGGATAAGAATGAAGAGTGTATTTATTTACATGGAAAAATTGATTTGGATAGTTTAGGAAATGGGCGGAATATATTATTAGCCAGCATAGAAAGAAACTGTTATTCAAAATATAAGGATGCAATGGATATTATTGGAAAATCAAATAATGTAAAACTGATAGATACATCAAATATTATTTTTTCACCGGACAGTATTCCGAAAGAAAAATTGATTGATGTAATCGGTGTATATCCATCAAATAATCTATATCTCGCAGATGATTTGTTTTCCCATTCAAAAAGAGAGTTATATGGACAGCTTGGAGATGCGGAAGAACTTGACATTTTTGGCTTATCACCATATGGTGATGATAGTTTAATTGACGTTATAAACAGAATGAAATCTGTAACAATATATGTACATAATATGAATACCAGCGCAGAGGTAGAAGTGTGGGATAAAGCTTTGCATTGCACTCATGTGTTTAGAGATTCATCAGAGGCAAAGAATTTATCCGTAATCTGATAATTGAAATACAGGATGATGGTATAAGAATAGTTTTCTGAATTTGGGATAAGCTGGATTTTAGAGATTAGTTAAAATATAAATAGATATTTGTAAGGGGTGTGAAGGAAGGCATGTGGTGTATAATATCAGATAATTTATCAGCAAAGAACATATTAGATTTGTGTGAAAAACCGGATAGTAAGGAGTATATACATAATTATTATTTTCAAAAGTATTTGTATGCTTTAGTTCTGTGGGATGCTATCTATAAAGCCCCAAGAAAAAGTCAGTCTGTGACAGTCTATACAGATGCAGAAAAAAAGAGGCAAGAAAAGAAACAAGAAAATGAATTAATAAGATGTGTGAAAAGTACAATTTTTGATTTGCCCTTTGATTATGAATATGATGAAATAGAAACAGTTTCTGGTGATGTTTATTATGAATGGTTATATAATATTGGATATGAAAAAAACAGGAAAATTAAAGAAGAAATTAAAGAAGATACAATATTTTATTTGACATTAAGTCAGATAGCAGATATGAATATTTTGTTATCTGAACAAAGAGCAGATTTTGTTTTGAAATCAGGAATAGCAAAAAAAATATGGACAAGGGAAGATGTATTAGAATACATAGATAAGGAAATTTATGAGATTTGCAAAGAAATATACTCGTTTATGGATAAAGAAATAATCAACATACAAACTCCACTTTTGGTTGACTATATATGTCAGTATGCTACATCTTTTCAAGACGCAATTAATATAGCATTTCAACTGAAAGAACATAAGGACATAATAGAATTTAGGCAGACGATGAATTTGTTAGATAATGCAGTTAATAATGGGAATACAATGCAATTTAAAGAATATGTAGATAGATTAGCTGAAATTGTTGTCCAAATAAGCAGAAAGGAAGTTCCAACTAAAAAAATAGAAATGAAATTTACAGTAACCCCTAGTTTGACAAATCCAACTATATCAGCAATGTTTGGGATTCCAATTGAATATAACAAAAAAAGAAAGATAAATATGAATTTTCTGCTTGAACTTGCTCAGTATGGATTGACTCATGAAAGAAATTATGTAATTTAGAATTGTCATATATTTTATTAAAAACAGATATATACATTAAAAAAATAGTAAGTAATTATCTCTTGATAAAGGGCACTTTTTATCATCCCCAACATTATTGATTGCCCTACAGGAGAATATGTGCTATACTTCTTTTATGGGAAACCATAGAGCCAAAGGCGGCTTTACCCCTCTTGTTTTTTCGGAGGGTATAACAGCCCTCCAGACGAAAGAAAGGAGGGCGATACAATGGTTACATATCAGGATTTCTTTTTATTCTGTACGTTCATTGTTGCCCTTATCAGTCTGCTTTATCAGATTTTTAAGGACAAAAGAAAATAGCCGCCACTACTTCCACTAGTGACGGCCGGCCTCATATGAGGTAGTAACTGAAACTTTTAAGGGGTAGAGCCGTTTCTATGGCTTTCCCTTTTTCTATCTATAATATAGCACATCTGGCAGTGGAGCGCAAGTGAAAAATATACGGGTGCATATGTGTTAATTTCTCATTGAAATAAACACAATTTTAAGAAACGGCTTTGGAGCCAGCCGTAAAACAGGCTCTATTTTGCTGCCCAAAAACAAACCATAAACGAAAGGAACTGGTACATGGAACAGACAATCAGAGAGATGATTTTACAGGCGGATGATGAAAGAAACCTGGACTTAATCTGTTGTGTAAAAGAAATCCTGGATGAGTTCTCATCCACCCACAACTGCCCTCTGGATTGGCGGCATATCGGGGCTGCCCTTGCAGATGAATACCCGGCAGGTTCATGGGTGTATGAGAATCTGGAATTATCCAATTTTACAAAAGCCCCAGAAACACTGTAAAAAACAGGCTTTTATCAACAGAATGGAGAGGTGATGCAATGGCGGTAAAGAGGACATATTACAAGGACAGATATAACGATAACAAGGTGTGGGAAGTCGTAAAACTGAGCGGAGGCTATTACCTTCGCCAGTATATATGCGGAAAGCAGTTTGGAAAGGGGATGCGGACTACGAAAAAACATATCCAGAGCCTTGGCATTTTTGATTTTGAAAAGGCGGAGGGACGAAAGGCGCAACAATTAAACCAAACCAGAAAAGGCGGTGCAAAATGAATATAAAAACCGGATTAGAAGTTATGGAACAAGTGAAGCTTTATTTCAAAGAGAACCTTCCCAAATATACTGTTCTGAAAATCAGAAAGAAATCCTGGCATCCCGACGATTCCCATCTCTACATGGTGTCGGCGAAGAAGGATGACGAGACTTATGCGGTGTGGACAAGCTGGAACCAGAAACTGAAGAGCCTGAACCACGGTCATTATGATTTACAGAGTGAAAAAGACTGTGAACAGGTAATGGATGAGTTTTATTTCAGTGGAGATTCACTGAAAAATGTGTTTTTCCCATAATCCTACTCTTCACTTCTTCCACACTTCGCTCTGTACGCTAAGGAACCAGAAGCCGTAAAGCGGATTTATAAGCAGCTAATAAAGCACTAAACGTGCTGCCATCCGACAGAAAAATATCGGATGGCAGCAGGGAGGAATAAATAAAATGAACGCAATAATTGAAAAAATGAGGAATGACGGGTATCCTTATAAGATAAAAGGGAATGGCGGGTACACGGCAGTATTGTATGATATGCAGCCACTTAGTGAAGGCGGTTATGTGGCAATTTACCGTTATCCTGGCGGGGAATGCTGCCACGGTCTGTCAGAGATTCAAATGTATTGTGAAGTTATAAAACAGTAAGTGAAAAAGGAGGGACTACAGCTTGAAAGAACCAGAACCACGGAAACAATTTCAAATTGCACAGGTTGCGGCAACAATGGCTATCGAAGATATGCCGATTGACCGCTAGACCCATAAGCATCTCACGAAGATTGCAGCTGGAGAGAAAACAGCGGAACGGATTATCAGTGATATAAAAAAGGAGTACAAAGATGGCTGATGTATATTGTTATCCTGATTCATCTGTATTAAAGAATAAGCTAGGTATCCATGATAAAGAACAATTACTAATGGCTGAAATCAGGCTTGCAGTCATACGGCTGTACCAGCTCCAGGAACGGCCCGTTCATGGAAATTTCGAACTGAACCATCTTTGCCGCATCCATGAGCACATCTTTCAGGATTTATATGACTGGGCTGGAAAAATCCGGACAGTAAATATCGCAAAATCGAATATGTTCTGCCTGGTGCAGCATATCCAGACCTATGCCCGGTCTGTCTTCCCAGCATATTATACAGACTGTATGCGTGTAAAAGATAATCCGGAAAGATTTATCAGTGTCTTTACGGAGCATTATGCAGATTTGAATGCACTGCATCCGTTCCGAGAGGGCAACGGACGCAGCCAGAGGGAGTTTGCCAGGGAGCTATGCTTGAAATGTGGTTACATTCTGGATTTAACCCATACAGACCATGAAGAAATGCTGACGGGGAGCATAAAGTCTTTTGACAGGGGTGATAATGCAGGTCTGGAAGCTGTATTCTAGAAATGCATCAGACCTTTGTCTGATTTGTAAGAAATTATCGTGTATAGACCATCTGCAGATTTTGCAGGTGGTTTTTCTGTATACAGAAAGATGACCGGTAATTATTATGGCATATACAGGGATATGCAGCCATCCACAGATTGCGGATTGCTTTTCTGTTGGAATAGTATGTCAGACTGGGCGTTGTATGATATTCCCAGTCTCATGATGTCATAAAATCTTTTAATATTTCTATGGCAATTTTATCGCTTTTTTTAGAAAAACCATGCCTGCCATTTTTTATTATTTCAAATCGGGCATTCCTGTTTGAAATCGTGTTTTTGTATACATCGAACGCCCTTTTAGAATAGTTTACATTTACGATTTTATCCTTTGCCCCATGAATAATCAAAACATCTTTCTTATAGCCTTTAATTTCCTCAAATGGATTCATTTTTATAACATCTTCAACATAGCATTTACCAAGTTTCATAGGACCGCATCGAATGATTTCCGGTAAATTATCCGGCTCAAATTTTGCAAACATCATCTTTCCTGCATTGGCGTCATCTGGAATACAAAACGCCGGGTAAAAGAGGATTAATTTATTTATATGATATGTTTCTTTTGCCGCAGCTAAAGCAGAAACAAACCCACCCTGGCTGCATCCCATAACGGCAATATTATTTTGATTAGCGTATTTTCTGCCAGCGGCATAATCAATCACACGTTCCAAATCTTTCACTTCCGTTAATACAGACATTTCGGTGGTTAATCCATCGCTTTTCCCTTTTATGACACTGCCTCCGCAAAAGTCGAAAGTATAAGTTAAATATCCCATATTCGCTAATTCGACTGCATATTGTTTTACAGTATCCTGAAATGCCATAAAACCATGACAGACGATTGCTATTGGCAAATTGGTTCCTATTGGTCTATATTCCGTTCCTCGGATTGTGAGGTTATCTCTTTTACATTCAAATGGTGTTTTTGCTATGTTATGCTTTTTTTCTGTTTTCCTATGAAACATGTTTACATCTCACTTTCAAATTTTCAAATTGTGAAAGATTCTATCACAGGCCTCCCATCATTCAACCATAAGACATCTCCGTAAATACCGATTTTGTTAGTTTATTTTCCATCATTATAGCACTCATCCATACAGAAATAAATACCATCGCATATACATCATCTGCATTTTTTGACAGCTTAAATTTTTTCTGCCTGCGGCAAAAAAAGAGCGGGTGCGTATGCAGGAAATCTAATTGCCCGGCCAGTCTGGGCATAACGATAAAAGGAGGGCTATCTTATGGCTACAAAATTACAGAACTACATACAGCTGGCAGGGCAGACTGCGGCACAGGTTACGAAAAATCCCCAGAACTGGGTTGGTTTCTTAAACACGGTATCTAATGTGTACCGCTATACATTTCCCGACCAGTTGATGATTCATTCCCAGCGTCCAAAAGCTACGGCATGCGCCGAGTTTGACTTATGGACCAGGCGGATGAACCGGCATATCCGCCGTGGCTCTAAGGGGATTGGCCTCATTGCCATTAACCGTAACGGCTACCCTAAGATACGTTATGTCTTTGACATCGGGGATACGGAATTAAAGAGAAATTCGGCCAGCCTTTTCCAATGGCGGTACAAACAAGAATACCGTGGCATTGTCACAAAGGCTCTGGAAGAACAGTTCGGCATGTCCGGGGAGAAAGGCCTTGTGTATCAGCTTGAGATGATTGCCGTAAATATGGCAAACAGATACTGGGAGGATTTTCATAAAGACATTATGTATGAGTGTGAAGGGAGCTTCCTTGAGGGACTGGAAGAGCCGGAGGTCAGTGTGGAATTCCGACTGACTGCTGCGGCAAGCATCTCCTATGTACTCCTTGCCAGATGCGGCTTTCAGCCAGAGAAATATCTAAAAAGCAAAGATTTTCAGTATATCCCGGACTTTAACACACAAAGAATCATCAAGGTTCTCGGTGCTGCTGTCAGTGAATACAGTGAACAGATTCTGAGAACGATTGCGGTCACTATTTATAATTACGAACACCAGATTCTTGTACAGGAGCCGGATGAAAACAAAGCAGATGTTGTTCAAGAAGATGCTACAAAAGAGCCTGATACTGCTGAATCTGTTCAGGAAGATGCTGCAAAGGAATCTGCTATTGTTGAAAACACTCAGGAAGATGCTACGGAAGAACCGGAATCTGCCAATACTGAAGCTATTCAGGAAGATGCTGCAAAAGAGCCTGCCGCTGCTGAAGTAACAGATACAGAAAATAGCATTCAGGATGAGCCTGAAGCTGGGCCAGACAGACAGGAGCCACAGCCTGCAAATTATCAGGTGGGCGATACCGTGTATCTGGAAGATACGGCCTACGAGATTACGAAAATTGACATGTATGATGTGCAGCTGCGTGACCCGTCGCAACGATACCCAATCTTCCGTGTAGAAAGCAAAGACCGTTTGAATGATATGCTGCAGCATGATTCACGCAACGCGAAGCAGTCTACGCCGGATACAGAAGAGCCAGTTTTCACGGAAACAGAAGTCGTTCAGGACACATCCGACGCACGGGAAGTATCTGTTCCTGTACCCTGTAATTTTACAATCACAGATGACCGTCTGGGCGAGGGTGGACCCAAAGCCAAGTTCCAAATGAATATAAAAGCCATCTCTGTATTGAAGCAGGTTGAATCCGAAAGCCGCACTGCTACGTTTGATGAACAGCAGATATTATCTAAATATGTCGGCTGGGGCGGCATCCCGGATGCATTCGAGCCGGACAAGGCTGGCTGGGAAAAGGAATATCAGGAGCTTAAGGATATACTGACCCCGGAAGAATACACTTCTGCCAAAGCCTCTGTCCTGAATGCGCATTACACCAGCCTGGTTGTTATTAAGGCAATGTATCAGGCTGTCGGCAGCATGGGCTTTACGTCTGGAAATATCCTGGAGCCTGCCTGCGGCGTCGGAAACTTCTTCGGTTTATTGCCAGAAGAAATGTCTGAATCTAAGCTGTACGGCGTGGAGCTGGATGGCATCAGCGGACGCATTGCAAAGCTGCTGTACCCCAATGCACGGATTGATATTACTGGCTATGAAAAGGCAGGCTTCCCGGATGATTTCTTTGACCTTGCCATTGGCAACGTGCCGTTCGGGCAGTATCAGGTCAATGACCCGGAATATAACAAGCTGGGCTTCTCTATTCATAATTACTTCCTGGCTAAATCCATTGATAAAGTGCGTCCCGGCGGCATCCTGGCGTTTATCACCACCCGTTATACAATGGATTCCAAGGATACAGACGTAAGGGAATATCTGGCTGAAAGGGCTGACTTGATGGGGGCTATACGTCTGCCTAACAACGCTTTTAAAGCCAATGCCAATACAGAAGTGGTGTCTGACATCCTGTTCTTACAGAAACGTGATACCCCGGCAGACGAAATCCCAGATTGGGTACATACTGAAGAGAATACAGACGGATTTATTATCAATAATTATTTCCTCAATCATCCAGAAATGGTTCTGGGAACGCCATCATCAGAAAGCACGCAGTACGGCAGGCAGGATTATACAGTTGTTCCAATTCCCGGAGCCGACCTTGCTACGAAGCTCCAAAAGGCAATGGAATTTATTCGTGGGACCTATCAGAAAGCCATGCCAGCAGAACCAGATAAAAGCACTCCGGCAGACACGCTCCCGGCTGACGACAGAGTAAAGAATTATTCTTTCACTCTGGTAGACGGTGAAGTGTACTACCGTGAGAATTCTATGATGAATAAAGTTGAGTTGAACGCAACAGCCGAGAACCGTGTAAAAGGCATGATAAAACTTCGTGACTGCGTACAAAAGTTGATTGCCCTGCAGATGGACGAATATATGCCTGACAGCGCCATCACGGCAAAGCAGGCAGAGTTAAACCAGTTATACGATGCATTTACTCATAAATACGGCCTGATTAACAGCCGTGCGAACCGTCTGGCGTTTGAGCGGGATTCAAGCTATTACCTTTTATGCTCCCTTGAGATTCTGGATGATGACGGCAGGCTGGAACGCAAAGCGGATATGTTCACGAAACGCACTATCAAACAGCATAAGACAATCACCAGCGTAGACACGGCATCGGAAGCTCTGGTTGTATCCATTGGAGAACGCGCCAGAGTTGACTTGCCGTTCATGTCACAGCTGACTGGAAAAAGTGAATCCGAGCTGATTCAGGAATTACAGGCCGTAATCTATAAAGACCCAATCAACGGAAAATGGCAGACCGCAGACGAATATTTATCCGGCAATGTCCGAAGAAAGCTGCGTCAGGCACAGAAAGCGGCAATAAAAGACCCGGCATATCAAATCAATGTCAAAGCCTTAAAAGCTGCACAGCCAAAAGACCTTGACGCATCTGAGATTGAAGTACGTCTGGGTGCGACATGGATTGACAAAAACTATATCCAGCAGTTTATGTACGAAACCCTGAATACGCCTATGTATTTGCGGAACAGAATCACAGTAAATTATTCAGCGTTTACGGCGGAATGGTGCATTGCCAATAAGAACGCCGCTCCATACAACGACGTTGCAGCATACACGACATACGGGACTGACAGGGCAAATGCCTATCGTATCCTCGAAGATTCATTAAACCTGCGGGATGTGCGGATTTATGACACCATCGAAGACGCAGACGGAAAGGAAAAACGTGTCCTGAACGCCAAACAGACAACCCTTGCCCAGCAGAAACAGCAGGCCTTAAAAGATGCATTTAAAGACTGGATATTCAAGGAGCCGGAACGCCGCCAGACGCTTGTCCATCACTATAACGAAACCATGAACAACACCCGGCCTCGCGAATATGACGGCTCCCATATCGTATTCTCAGGCATCAACCCGGAAATAAAACTCCAGCCCCATCAGGTCAATGCGATTGCCCATGTGCTGTATGGCGGGAATACCCTGCTTGCGCATGAAGTGGGGGCTGGGAAAACATTCGAGATGATTGCCGCCGCTATGGAATCGAAACGTCTGGGATTGTGTCATAAGTCGATATTCGTCGTCCCGAACCACTTAACCGAGCAGACTGCGGCTGAGTTCTTAAGGCTGTACCCAGCTGCGAATATTCTGGTCACAACTAAAAAGGATTTTGAAACCCGTAACCGTAAGAAATTCTGCGCCCGTATAGCCACCAGCGACATTGATGCAGTCATCATCGGGCACAGCCAGTTTGAGCGTATCCCGATAAGCATGGAACGCCAGGAACGGTTAATACGGGAACAGATTGACGAAATTACAGACGGCATCCGGGAAGTGAAAGCCAGCCATGGAGAACGCTTTACCATTAAGCAGCTGGAGCGTACCAAGAAAAGCCTGGAAGTGCGTCTTGAAAAGTTACAGGCAAATGGACGCAAGGACGATGTGGTCACGTTTGAAGAACTCGGCGTTGACATGATGTTCGTGGACGAATCGGACCTGTACAAAAACCTGTTCTTATATACAAAAATGCGCAACGTGGCTGGCCTGTCTACGGCAGACGCACAGAAAAGCTCCGATATGTTTGCAAAATGCCGTTATCTGGATGAAACCACGGGCGGCAGGGGTATTGTGTTCGCTACCGGGACTCCTATCAGTAATAGTATGACGGAAATGTACTCTATCCAGAGATACCTGCAATATGACCGTCTTCAGGAGATGGGCATGGGGCAGTTTGACAGCTGGGCTTCAAGGTTTGGAGAAACCACTACAGCTCTGGAATTGGCTCCGGAAGGCACTGGATACAGGGCGCGTACACGCTTTGCCAAGTTCTTTAATCTGCCGGAACTGATGAACATGTTCAAAGAAATTGCGGACATCAAGACCGCAGACCAGCTTAACCTGCCCACGCCGGAAGTGGAGTATCACAATATCGTATCAGAGCCAACAGAGTTTCAGCAGGCTATGGTAAAGGAACTGTCCAAACGCGCAGAGAAAGTCCACGGCGGAATCGACCCGCATATTGATAACATGTTGCGCATCACATCAGACGGGCGGAAGCTGGGGCTTGACCAAAGAATTATTAACCCCATGCTGCCGGACGGGCCGGAAACGAAAGTGAATAAATGCGTGGCAAATATTTTAAAGATATGGAAAGAAGGTGATTCAGAAAAATTAACGCAGCTGGTATTCTGCGACATTGCGACGCCATCTGGAAAAGCATCAAGTGACGGTTCTAAAGATGCTCCGTTTACAAATATCTATGACGACATCCGAAGAAAACTGATTTCTGGCGGCATGGCTCCGGAACAGGTTGCCTTTATACATAGTGCCAAGACCGACATACAAAAGAAAGAGCTGTTCGCAAAAGTCCGCTCCGGACAGGTGCGTGTCTTAATTGGTTCTACTCAGAAGATGGGTGCTGGGACCAACGTACAGGACAGGCTTATCGCATTACACGACCTGGATTGCCCCTGGCGCCCCCGTGACCTGATTCAAAGAAAAGGCAGAATCGAACGCAGGGGCAACCGAAACGCGAAAGTGCATGTGTTCCGGTATGTGACAAACGCGACATTCGATGCGTACCTCTGGCAGACGGTGGAAAATAAACAAAAGTTCATCAGCCAGATTATGACCAGCAAATCCC
>ERZ778511.1918-NODE-1918-length-12639-cov-4.239749_pt1 | contig 12639 bp, 11 predicted proteins | sample MGYA00510347_ERZ778511 | MGnify/ENA primary metagenome ERZ778511 (study PRJEB29527, sample SAMN07138967) | mouse gut metagenome | material: feces | host: mouse | place: China:Nanjing | collected 2016-01-25 ...
TGCCGTTCAGGATGTTGGACTCACTCTTTTATGGTTTAGCGGACAGTAATAGTTGATAATGTGACTATAAACTGGCAACGCTATGAAGCCGACCTCGCCAAAGAGGTAGCGGTCAAGTTGTCAAAACCTAATGAGAACAAGCCCGATTATGTGGCTGAATATGCCGTATCGGTTGCCAAGGCGGTAGTTGAGAATCTTAGAAAGCAGTGATATGAATAAGAAACATAAACCAGTTTTCAAACTCCCTAAACCCGAAGCTAACAAAATCCTCAACACGGCTTTCGGACGTGGAATGGCGGAAGCCATTGCCGAGAAACAAGCGAGGATAGATAGGCTTGAACGGCTGATATGGATGGTACATGAGAATGTTGTCAGAGGGGTAAAGTCCTCCATTATTGACGATGACGATGTGGAAACATCACTCTGTGTGGCGATAATCGCAGAAGTAAAACGGATAAAATCAGAATAATATGAGCAAGAAAAAGAATGTGATTGCCCGTGTAGGCAATTTTGAAATCACCAAGGAGAGCGGTGCGGAACACGACTATATCCGCATCAAGGCTATCAGCGGAAGCTGGGGCATAACGCACCGTGACGATTCGCCGATGTATGGCGCATGGCTGATGATGTGCAAAGACCCGGAGTATCGCAAGGGCATGGGGGGTTATAATCACTATGTCGTATCACCTCACAAACTCGCTTCTCGACAAGGAATTTGTGGAGGACTTCTTCAACGCTCTCGATGCTATGGGTAAACGCAGGGTCGAAGCCGCTCCCGTCCCGACCGAGCAGGAGGAGGCTGACGCTATCGCCGAGGTTCAGATGATGGAGGAAATCAAGAAAACCCTAACAAACTAAATAACATAAGTATGAAAGATTTAGAAACAATCGCGCAAGATTACGCAAAGAGCGTGGTTAAGTGCAATCCCAATGCAAAAGAGGCAGAGGGTCTAATCACAACAGCAGTTGTGTATGGAGCAAACGAACTTTTCCACAACCTTGATGAAATGGACTTCGGCAATGCCATCAAAGCACTCAAATTCGGCAAAGCCATTCGTCGTAAGGGATGGAATGGAAAAGGCTTGTTTGTAATCAAGCAAGTTCCGGCACACATCGAAAGCGACATAATCCCTAAGATGCAATCGCTCCCTCAATCCGCAAAAGACCTTATCCTTGCAGGCAAAGGATTCGTGGATTACACATCGCAGTGCTTAATCTATAACGAGAATAACGGACGAGCCGATAGTTGGGTGCCGTCAATTTCTGATGTATTCGCAGAAGATTGGGAGATTGTGAAGTAGCCGATGTGCAACCACACTCGGTGTCGAGGCGCGGATTACCAAGACGTAGTTCGCGCCTTGTGTTTTTTTATCGTTCCACTATTGCTATTTTATGGAAAATAGACTAACTTTGTAACCCATAAAACAATCTTTTAAAGCCACAAGAGCTTCATGACCCCGACAACGGGTTGTGAGGCTCTTTTTGTTTTATCCGACCGAAATGGCAGTAGAATACACTCTTTTGATGCAGAAAACCACGGACGGCAGTGCGGTCAAATCCTCGTTGTCGGACTTTGGGTTTGCCGTGTGCGACATTCCGTGGCCCGATGAGGAAACGCAGGAGGTCGCTACGCGGACATGGCCGGGCGAACATGGCGAGGACGCATACATACCTCCAAGCGGGCTGAAACTGCAATCCTATGATGTTGAGGTGGAGTTTTGTTACAAAGGCGATGTGGGTACAGCCGTAGACGCTTACGAGGCTTTGCGAGATTATCTGATTGGCGCAAACGGTGACGGTGCGGAACTGCGCATCTACGACCCATATTGGCGCAAAGGTCGCACGGGGCTATATGTGAAGAAGATTTCCAACGCAGACCCGCACCGCTCGAATGTGGACGAGGTGCTGCCAATGAAAGTGACATTCCGGGTGACTGACCCGATAACCGAGATAACGCTGAACTATGTGGGAGATTAAGGGGAAAGACAATCAAGTAAAGGCAACTGTCGGCTCGCTTGAATACAACGGCGAGTGGATGGGCGAAAGCTATGTGACCGTCACTGTCGAGTCGCCCGCGCCTGTCAACTTCGAGATAGGCGATTACATCATCTATCGTGACGAGCGGTTTGAGATAAACTACGACCCCGGCAAAATCAAGTCGGCTCCCCGATATGAAAAGGGGGATGCGTTCAAGTACGAGAACATCAAGTTCAACTCGCTTGCGGACGAGCTGACTCGGTGCGACTTCCGTGACGTGGTGTTGCAGGACAACAACCTACATTTCACAAGCCTACCCAAATTTCCTTTCTATGGGGGTGTGAAAGACCTTGCCAACCGCATACAGGCGAATTTGGATAAACTTTACACGGGCGCAAATAAATGGACTGTCATTGTGTCGCCCGAATTTCAAGACGACAAGGAACTGAATGTGCAGATTGACAATATCAAGGTTCAAGGCGCATTAGAGATACTTGTCAACCAATTTGAGACCTACTACACCATATCGGGGCGCACAATCACAATCGGAGCGGCGGGCATTCCGGCAGGACATCTGTTCAAGTACGGCAAGGGCAACGGACTCTACGAGATTGAGCAGAACGCCGAGGCAGACCAAGCCATTGTAACGAGGGTACGCGCCTACGGCTCTACCCGGAACCTGCCTCACCGCTACTACAACTCTCTGTCGGGAGCGGACGGAAAGAAGCTCATACCCGACAACATGGCGGTGCAGTATCTCATGTTGCCGGAGTTCCCCTATACAACCCAAGACCCCTATATTGACAGCCCGAATATTGCCAAGCTCGGAATCCGTGAGGACTCGGTATCCTTTGACGGAAGCGGCGAGCTTGAAGAAATCTATCCCTCAATCGAGGGCATGACTGCAGAGCAACTGAAAGCAGCGGGAGTACCTTGTAATTCTACGGGCGCACTTGACGAGATTGTCAGTGCGGAGCAGATGACCGACAACGGTGTGGGTGAAATCAACGAGGGAGAGACGCAGACCACCGCCAAGCCTCCGACATTCAAGGTCACGCTTAAAGACCTCGGCTTTGATATAAACGACCACAAAACGACCGAAACGGCTACAATATCATTCAAGACGGGTATGCTCGGCGGTCGTGACTTCGAGATTGTCGGCTGCAAGAAGATTGAATCGGGCGGTAAGGTCACGGGCTACGAGCTTGAACTGAACCGTGTGTATGACGATGGCATAAAGCTGTGGTTCCCCTACTCGGCATACAACGCCCAAGCGGGCGACAAATTCGTGATTCTCTATATCGAAATGCCGGAGGTGTATATCAAGGCTGCGGCTCAGAGGCTCAAAGAAGCAGCAACGGAATGGCTGTCGAAAAATGACTATTCTCGCTCCATATATGCTCCGAAAGTCGATGAGATTTTTATGGCGCGTCAGCATGACCTCGCAATGGCTTCGGGCGGTAAAATCAAGAGTCTGCACGATACGCTCAAAGAGGGTATGCTGCTACTTTTCGAGGACGAGGATTTGAACATTGACGCTTCCATCTTCATTGACCGTCTCACCATCAAGGAGGAGGGCGCGGTGCCGACATACGAGGTCGTTCTTAAAGAGGAAAAGACCGTCGGCACTTTGCAGAAAATGCAAAACAAAATCGACTCGCTTGCAGCCGGAATGGGGCAGGGGGGGGGTGGATATAATGCCTCGCAAATACGCTCGATGATTGATGCGTATGGAAGCGCCCGCTTTCTTTCAAAACTGAAAAACGACAGGAGCAAGGGGCAGATTGCATCCGACAAAGCTATCGAAGTTGGTAATTTTCTTGCCGGAGCGTCGGGCGCTAAAATAGGCAAAGATGACAAGACCGGGCAGACGTTCGGTGAGATGGACAAGCTGTTCGTGCGCGTCAAGGCGTATTTTGAAACCCTGACCGTCATAAATTCGGAAGCCCTTGCGGGAGAACAGCGTATAACCCCGGGTGGCGGCATAAAGTGCACCTCGGTCGGCGAAAACGGACTCATCGAGATAACCAAAGAGCGTCCGATGCTTGGCGAAGACGGCAATCCGATACTGGACGAAGAAGGAAACCCGGTATTGGAGGAATATACCGAGTTGGTAGACAACGGCATACCCGAGAATGTGTTTCGTTGTTTCTTCTTGTCTGAGCAGGATGGAGAAAAAACTGAAACAAAGATTATTGCAGGCGACCAAGTTATTGCTCAAGTTTTCAACGCTAAAACCGGCACAGAAAACAAAATAGGCAACCGTAGATATTGGAGATTGGTTACGGGGGTAAACAATGACGTATATACTGACGAATCTGGAAACCACTACGGCTACATTGACCTGTCAAAAGATGATTGTGAAGCAGATAGTGACATACCGCAGGCTGGTGACGATATTGTGCAATTTGGGAATCGCAACGACCACTCGCGTCAGGCGGCCATGGTGTTTAGCACCGTACAAGCAGATGCCCCATCTATAAAATTGTTCACCGACATAGGTTCGGGAAACAATAATGCGGAACACTATACAATCATAGGTCGTGACATTGTTTCATATGGTTACGACCATGTGAAAGGCAACGCTTATTTTAACTGTTACGGCGACACATACATTGGCTCCAAAGATGGCTCCACGTTCATAAAATACGACAAAGAACAAAAGAGGCTTGACATAAAAGCACAACTTTCTATCGATTCCACCATCGGGGACAAGAGCATCGAGGATTACATCAGGGAGGTGGCGCCGCCTGTGGCGATGGAGGACACCGAGGATTTCGTCAACGCGATAGTGAACCCGAAGCTCGACGGCATTCAGGACCAGATAGACGGGGTGATAGAGAACTGGTTCGCGAACGGCGCGCCAGCGCTGACGAACTATCCCGCCTCGGACTGGGCCACGGTCGCGGACAAGGAAAAGCATCTTGGCGACCTGTACTTCGACAACCAGACGGGACTGGCGTACCGCTTCTCGAAGGACCCGGCGGGCGCGTACTACTGGAACGACAAGGTGGACTCGGCCACGGCGGCGGCGCTCGCGGCGGCAGCAAGGGCGCAGGACACCGCCGACGGCAAGCGCCGCGTGTTCACAGCGCTCCCTTACCCGCCTTACGACGAGGGCGACCTGTGGGTCAACGCCACATACCCGGCAGGAATCACGGCGGCAGACCGCGACCCGGCCAACGACAGGTACCACAACGACATTCTGCGCTGCAACAGCTGCAGGGCCTCGGGCGCCTTCGACATCGGCGACTGGGAGCTCTCCTCCAACTACACCGACGACTCGCTGGCACAGGAGGCGATAGAGAACATAAAGGGGTACGAGTACCTAAAGGAATCCATCGTCAACGGTGCCTCACAGGCGATTGGCGGCCTGTTCCTCTCCTCGCATATACGTCTCGGCCAATGGGACAAGAGCAACCCCGACAACCCCGTGATGAGCAAGGTGTGGGCGGGCATGAACGGCCTGCCCCTCGACAGTCGCTCCATCGCCTCGTGGTGGGGCGGCGACATGGCAGACCTGTTCGACAGAAACGACAACCCGCTCGTCCCGGCCCCGGCAAACGCCGCTACCGCTCTTGTCAGAATGGACGGCTCGGCCTACTTCGCCAATGGCAACATAGGATTCAACGCAGACGGAAGCGGGTGGCTCGGAAACAAAACCGACGGCATAACGTTCTCGCCCGGCGGGCGAATGACCTTCGGCTCCGGCGTTGTGTTCGATGTGTCGAATGTTGGAGGCCTTCAGGACACGCTCAACTCCATAGGCAACGCAGTGGTCGCGCTTGACACGCTGTTCGTGCCGTGCGACGCCGCAGGCAAGCCCCTCAAATGGGAAGAGGCGTTGCAGACCGACAACGCGGGGGGCTACAGAGCCAAGTCGCTCAAGGCCGCAGTGGGCGTGTGGTCCGACCAATACGTGTCGGGCAAGGGGCTTGGAGCCGCCCCCGGCGGTTCGGGAGGAGGCGGCGCCGCCTACGACCGCCTCGACGCGTGGGGCGACTACTCCGCGGCCAAGGCGGGCTGGGTGTTGTCGGCAGCCCTCGGCCACGACCTGCACACCCGTCTGCAGAACGTCTACGGCAAACCGGCCATCGACTCCATGCTCGCGGGCTTCGTCACCCTCGCCACCCGGCAGACAATAAGGGGAAGCAAGACATTCGGCGACCCAATCATTACCTGCGACACACATGGTCCGTGGCTGACGGGCAAGACCTCCGCCGCCATAATGTTCAACGGCCTCGCCGCCATAGACAGCCAAAACGCGTGGTATATGTACAACATGAAGTCGGCAGGAGGCCACGTGCTGGCTTTCGGCGGCCTCAGCAACAACATAGGGTTCTACACCTTCCTCTCGTCACAGACCGACAACGGCTACAACTCATCGTTTGTCTGCGACACCGCCTCCGGGCAGTGGTGGACGAACAAGCCCTTCCACGCCGCCTCCTTCATCAAGGACGGAGGCACTGCCTCGCAAGTCCTGATGGCCGACGGCAGCGTGGCGTCCAAGGTGGCGATGACCGCCGTGTCGCACCTCGGCTGGACGTCGAACGCAGCCGCCGCGCTGCTCATACCCACCATGAGCGCGCTCGCCTTATGGGACGGGCGCTACAACGCCGCCGGCTCCAACCTGCAATACTGCGACCGGGGCCGCTTCGGCGACATCGTGACGCACGGCCACGGGGAGTACGTCACCGCCCTGGGCATCTCCGGCGACAACATCACGTGGACGAGGAACGGCGCCACAAACAGCATCGCGGTACCTTACGCCGCAGAATCGTCCCGAATGCGGGTGGCAGACATACGCGACATCACTATGACCCCCGCCGCGTTCAACTCCAAGACCGTGACGGCGTGGTTCAACCAGACCGGCACGCCGTCAAGCATTTGGTACGCGGGCATAACGGTCAAGGGCTGGACCGACGGCTACGCCGCGTGGCAACTGTGCGCGAACTCCACAGTCAACACAGCCGACACCAACCTCTACTTCCGAATCGGCATCAACAGCTCGTTCCAGGCGTGGCAGAAAATCCTCACCGACGCCAACTACGCCTCGATGCTCGACGGGCGCTACGTCAACACGGCGGGCGACGAGATGACCGGCGACCTCGCCGTGAGTAAGCTCCACCTCCAGGGCGGCAACGAGTTCAACTGCGACGACAAGCTGTGGATAGCCTTCCGCTCCACGCCGCAGGGCGTCAACGTGTGCCACGCCGACCAGCCGTTCACCTACGGCTCGGCAGGCCACGAGGTGCTTCACCGTGGCAACTACACCAACCTCGTCAACACCCTCGCGCAGCCGCTCACCATACGCTGCGGCAACGACGCCAAGCTCATATTCGACAACACCGACGGCGAGCGGTACACCCGGCTGAGCTTCCGCGAGGCAGGCACCGAGTACGCCGGCATCACCGCGAACTCCGAGGCGTTCATCTTCTCCGGCAAGCCCGTGTCCGCGCCGTACTTCAAGGCCGAGTACACGACCCTCTGCCCGAACCTCAACGCCGACCTACTCGACGGCCTGCACCTGTCGCGAACCCCGGCGGCCAACGCCGTGCCCGCCTACGACGCCGACACGATGCTGCCCGTGTCGGCAGGCCTAAAGATGCAGAACGACAAGATGGCCGAACTCTCCTCCCCGGGGTGGTACAGGGTTTTCTCCTCGCACAGCGCCGACGCCGCCCGCGCCAGCCTGCTGCTGTTCCTGGGGAGAAATTACAACCACACCAACAACGAGAACTACGTCTTCTCCATAAGCCTCGGCTGCGGCGCGGGGGTCGCGGGCTACAGGCCCACGGTGACGCAGCTGTCGGGACGCGCCGTCGGGCAGATCATACCGAAGATACGCGTGCTGCAGAAGTGGAACAGCGTGTACCACGTCGACATATACTATTCCGGCACCGTGGCCAACGGCGTGTACTCCTTCGGCATAGGTCCGGGCAGGTTCGCGGCGCCCGTGGCCGCCGCCATCCCCGACGGGTACACCTCCTACGAGTTCGGCACCATGCCCAACGGGTTCCGTTGCGACGGCATCGCCGAAACGACCGACCTCAGGCTGTCGCGGTACCTCTTCTTCAAGCACTCCGGCGCCAACAACGGGATATACCTCAGCCCCAGCCCCGACGGCTCCCTGAACATAAGCGCACACTCCGGCCACTCCTACGCGAAGTCACTCGGCATCATATCCTACGGCGGGAATTTCGGCATCGGCACCACGTTGCCGCAATGGCCGCTCGACGTCCACGGCTCCGTCCACTGCGACGACTGGTTCCGCACCACGGGCAACGGGGGGTGGTATTCCCAAACCCACGGCGGCGGTATGTACATGCGCAACTCCACGTGGGTGGAGGCGTACAACAAGCCCGTGAAGATAGCCCACCGCACGGCCATAGGCCCCTCAGGCTTCGGCGTCGGACTGCAGCTGCGTGACAGCAACCACACAGGCATCGAGGTCTGCGGCGGCAACACCACCATGGGCATGGGCTGCCACAGGGACGGACGATGGTGCTGGTGGCGCGGCACAACCAACCCCGACGCATCCTCCGACAAGGCATGCGTGATGAACTTCGACGGCGGGACATGGGATTTCAAGGGCAGGCTCCACGCCACCGGCGCCGTGTACAGCGACACGGCCATAGGCGGCAAGGGACTGCCGTCAACATCGGACAAAAGGCTGAAAACGATTGTCGCAGACGTGGTGCTGCCGCTCGACACGGTTGCGGGCGCGCCGCTGAAAAGCTTTTTCTGGAATGACGGCAAGGACATGGCGGCGCGCTGCGGCACGGTGGCCCAGTACTGGGAGCGGCTGCTGCCGGAGGTGGTGTACAAGCAGCCCGACGGCTACCTCGCCGTTGACTACGGCGCCCTCGCGCACGCCGAGGCCGTGACAGTGGCCCGCGAGCTTGTCCGGCTAAGGCAGCGCGTGGAAGCGCTCGAACACGAGAACAGGAAACTCAAAAGAATCACAGGGAATGCCTAACAACGGTAGAAAGATATACACTGAAACGAGGAACGGCGTCAAGTACGGCGTGGACCTCGAGGCCGACGTCTACAAGGTGCTCGGCGTGTCGCCCTCGCAGACGCTCGGCGCGTTCTGCGACCGGGTGTGCTGCAACGAGCACGGCAAGATAAACAAGCTTGCCAAACACAAGCCCTACGCCTTCGGGTCTTTTGAAGAGCTTACCGACTATTTGAGAAAGTCTTACAACCACGGCATGTCTCCCACACTTCTTAAAATCAACTATATAGAGGAGCTTTGTTCCACCCCTCCGTGGGGGCAGTGGTCGCCGCCGTCCCCCGGAGAGCACTGGTGCCGGTTGACAGACTTCGAGGACTACGACCATCTGGCCGAAAAATACATAACAGGCTTCGAGCTTCGCTCCTCGGCAGGCCCGCAGTACACCCTGCCCATTTACCGCAACCCACAATACCCGCAGGCCGAGGCGGGACTTACCGCGAGGATATTCACCAACAACACGGCAGACCTCAGGCTGTCGGACTTCGCCGTCAACGGCGTGAGCCTCGGCGATATGTACCTCACCATCGGCGTGGCCGACGTGGATCTCACCCGCGTTCACGTGGCGCAGGCACGCGTGCCGGTGGGCGACGACTCCGTGGACGGACTGAACGTGGAGATTGTCACCACGAAAATTGACGACCTCGCCGCCTTCAGTCCCGGCAACAAGGTGTTCGCCGGGCTGTTCCCCCGCAGGCTCGACATCGACGAGCAGTACCGCTGCGCCGACTTCGGCTCTGCCGACCTCTCGACACTGTACTCCCTCGACATGTGGGCCGACGGCTTCCGGCAGGTGGCGTACAACCGGCAGGCTCCCGTCAAGTTCGGCACCGGGGGCGCGGGCGGCACAGCGCCGGAAAAGGAAACCGTGGTGGTGCGCGCCACGGCGTCACGGAAACAGTTCGACATCGCCGAGTACTCGTATTCGGAATACGAGTCGAGCCTGAGCCTGAGGCCGCAGGTCAACCTCGGCTCCGACTACATCGCGTGGGACCCGTCCTCCTCCGACAAGCTGCGCATGCTCTTCGGCGCGGGCTGGTACCTGAAATTCAACGCCCGCCTCGAGCTGTTCGAGAACGGCATGACGGCATACGACGGCACCATAGACGTCCTGCCCCGCGACTACGGCGGCACGTCGGGCGCCTCGTTCGACCTCGTGCAGTGGGCATACGGCAGCCCCGTCTACTTCGAGTTCAACGAGCTGGTGCGCTTCGACGGCGTGTATGTCGGTTCGGGCGTGCGGTACACCGGGCGTCTGACCCTCACCCTTGACGCCTACTGCTCCACCAAGATACCGCTCATACGCGACGCCTCCACCGGGGAGGACATCAGGCTCGTGTGCGAGTTCGAGATAAATTAAACAGTCACAACAAACCAAAAAAACAAAGCAATGGAAACAACCGAAAACATCAGAATCACAGCAATCCACTCGGCCGAGGTGCAGGCCGACAACGGCGCGGACACCGCCCGCACCCACCACGTCGACGCACGCCTCACAATCGGCGCCGACGGCGTAACCTCCGTCAACGGCGAGGTGCGCTCCGAAGGCGCCACCGCCGCCTCGTTCAGCCACTACGCCGGAGGCGGCAAGAACATCAGCTTCCACACCGACGCAGACCCCGCCGAGGAAGCCGCCGTGCTCGCAGCCGTCAACCGCTTCATAGCCCAGACTGCCGCCATAAAGCCCGCGCAGGCCGTCGCAGCCATCGCCGCCGAAACAGAAATCTAAACGACAAACACAAAAAAGCACAACGCAATGAAACATACAACTGAAACAATAGTGACGGCGTTCAACGCCATTAAGACAGCCAAGCTGACAAAGATGTCAGCCGGGGACAAGTTCGCCATCATACGCGCGCTGCGGGCGCTGCGCCCCGTCGCCGAGGGGTTAGGACAGCTCGCCGAGGAGGCAAGAGAAAAACTCAAGCCCGAAAACTTCGAGGCCATACAGGAAATGGCTGGCAGGTTCGACTCTCTGACGGACGCGGAGAAAGCCTCCGTGAACCTCGCCGTGGGCGAATACGAGCAGGCTGTAAACGAGTGCCTGCGCCGCGAACTGGCCACAGAACACGAAATCAGCGTCGACCCGCTGTCCGAGGAGGGCTTCACGGCGCTGCTTGACAGCAACGACTTCGAGGCGGGCATGGCGGCGCTGCTTCAAGACGTGCTGTGCGGCGTGGGAGGGCCGAAGGAATGAGGCTGCTGCTTGAACGAATCGCCCTGCGCGACACATACACTATCGGCAAGCTCTACGTCGACGGGCAGTAATTCTGCGACACGCTCGAAGACCGCGTGCGCGACCTCTCCACGGAGCGCAAGGTTCCGGGAGAAACCGCCATCCCGCCCGGCACCTATGACGTGGTTGTCAACATCTCCCCGAAATTCAAGCGCCTGCTGCCCCGCCTGCTGAGGGTGCCGCATTTCGACGGCATACTCATACATGCGGGCAATAGGCCCGAGGACTCGGCGGGCTGCATACTGGTGGGAGAGAACCGCGTCAGGGGAACGGTGTCGAACTCGCGGTACTGGGAGAAGCGCGTCACAGAGCTGCTGCTCGAGGCGCAGGGCAATGGCGACGACATCAAAATCACGGTGCGATGACACGGGTCTGTGCAATTCTGCTGGCGCTGTCCGTCGCTACGCTGTGCGGCTGCGCCGACAAGGTGTACGTCCCCGTAGAGAGCGTCCGCACCGAGTACCGCGACCGCGACGTGGAGCGCCTCGTAACGGACACCGTGCGCGACACGCGCTTCGTGTGGGTGAGGGGCGACACCGTGGTGGACGTCCGCGAGAAGGAGCGCGTCAGGCGCGTGGAGATACACGACACCTGCTACGTCGAGCGCAACGACACCATACGAGTGCCTTATCCCGTCGAAAAGCAACTTACCCGGTGGGAACAGACGAAGATGGACTTCGGAGGCTTCGCACTCGGTGGACTTGCAATCGGGTTAAGTATCGCCGTGATCTGGCTTATAAAGAAATTCAGAAGATAAAACCATAACGCAATGGAAACAATAATCGAGATATTCACGCACGAGCTGGGAGAGAACTTCTTCAACCATCTCGTGTTCCACTACGCGATAGTGTTCCTGCTGTTCCTTGTCACCCCGGCGCTGGTGGCGGCAGACCTGCTTTACGCCCTGAGCACCGCCAAGAAGCTCGGCGAGAGAATACGCTCGCACAAGCTCCGAAAGAGCGTCGAGAAGATACTGCTGTACTGGGGATTGCAGATACTCGCGGCCATAGTGGGAACCATAGGGCTGCTGTTCCCGTACTACAACCTGCCGTACCTGTCGATACTCACCACGCTTGTCATAGTGGTCATAGAGGGCAAGTCGCTTGTAGAGCATTTCAGGCGCCGTAAGGACAACCTCTCCAAGATACCGGGCGCGGTGCAGGAGATTCTCGACTTCGTGGGCGGCGAGGACGAGATGGCGGGAATCGTCAGAGCCGTGCTTAAAAAGAAGTCCGGCTCGGACAGCGCGGAAAAAGAATAGCCCCCGCAACACAACATCGTCAGACTTGCCGGAATGACCGATTGAGCGCAAAGGCTCCGCGTTACAAGGGCTATATGGTAGATTCTTCCTCTATTGTATAGACTTATAACGCGGAGCATTCCGTTATGTTCACCACTCTTTCAAACAACC
>ERZ778511.1928-NODE-1928-length-12600-cov-5.251574_pt1 | contig 12600 bp, 13 predicted proteins | sample MGYA00510347_ERZ778511 | MGnify/ENA primary metagenome ERZ778511 (study PRJEB29527, sample SAMN07138967) | mouse gut metagenome | material: feces | host: mouse | place: China:Nanjing | collected 2016-01-25 ...
ATGTTCAGAGGCTTTTATCAATTGACGTCCGGTATGCTCAGTCAGGGCCGCCGGTTGGACGTCATCGCCAACAATATGACCAACATCTCCACCGCCGGTTACAAGGCCGACCGGTATACCGACAGCACCTCCTTCCGGGAGGTCATGCTCAACCGCGTGGGAAACAAGGATAAGGCCCACACCACCGAGCTGGGGCGGATCAGCTATATTCTGGCCCCGGACCGCCTCTACACCGACTTCACCCAGGGCTCCCTGGAGGAGACGGAGCTGCCGCTGGACTTTGCCATCGAGGGGGACGGCTTCTTCGCCATCGAGTGGAACGGCCAGGTGGGCTACACCCGGGCGGGGAGCTTCAACCTGGACGAGGAGGGCTATCTGGTCCTGCCGGGACAGGGCAGGGTGCTGGATTCCAACCGCCAGCCCATCCAGCTGCCCACGGACGACATCTACGTGGACCCGGACGGCGGCATCTACACCATGAATAACCGCAACCAGCTGGCCACCCTGGGCGTCTTCGCCTTCCAGGACAACGGCGCCCTCGAGCGCAACGACCACGGACTGTTCACCGGCGGCCAACCCCAGGAGAGCACCGGCTATATCATCCACCACAGGATGGTGGAGCGCTCCAACAGCAACATGGTCCATGAGATGGTCTCCATGATGGGCGCCCAGCGCGCGCTCCAGAGCGCGGCGGAGATGAGCAAGATCTACGACCAGGTCATGACCAAGGATACGACGGAGCTCGGCCGCCTGTAACGCGCCCCGCCGGGGAGAGGAGAACCCTATTCCGTCACCGTGCGGAAATTTAGGTGGCAGAACCATTCCCCGGAGCGAACTAAAGTTCTTTTTGGCCACTTTTTCTTTCAAGAAAAAGTGACAGTGCGGTTAGGAAAGCCGCACGATATGCCGAAATAAGAGGTAGGAGCGTGCCGTCCCCGCCAAGGGTCGGGGCGGGCGCGAAGGACCGGAAAGGAAGGCGGACAAGAGATGAACATGTCCTTTTACAACGCCGCCGTAGGCGCGTATCAACAGCAGCTGCGCATGGACGTACAGGCCCACAATATTGCCAACGTCAACACCCAGGGGTATCGTTGCGAACGCGTCGCCTTTGGCGAGCTGATGAATCGGAATTTGCAGGGCATCGAGGGGAACAATTTGCCCAAGGGCACCGGTGCGAGGATGATCCATGCCCCCATTGATACCTCCTCCCGGGGGTTCAAGGAGACGGGGATGACCTTCGACTTTGCCATCAATGGAGACGGTTTCTTTGCCGTATTCGACCCGAACACCCAGGAGGTGTCCTTTACCCGTGACGGGGCCTTTGAGATGAATGAGTTTATCATCCCTCCCGCCGAGGACGCGGAGCCGGAGTACGACGAGAACGGGGAGCTCATCGAGCCGCAGCCCACCTCCGTGTGGCGTCTGAGCGACAACTTCGGCCGGTGTGTGCTGGACCCCCAGGGCAACTTTATCGTCATCGACCCCGAGAACAGGGAGGCGGAGCTGGAGCTGGGCGTATTTGACTACGCCATCCACTACGGGATGCTGCACACCCAGGACAACCGCCTGATCCCCACCGACCTCAACGGGCAGCTCTACCTGGGCACGGGTACGGTGGTGCGGGGACTGCTGGAGATGAGCAACACGGATCTGACCCAGGAGTTTATCAAGGTGATCGAGTCCCAGCGGGCGTTCAGCTACTGTCTGAAGATGGTCACGACCTCCGACGAAATTGAGAGCACCTTCAATAATCTGAGAGGATAAGCGGTTATGAAGATCAAAAGTTTCGATCAGCTCAGCTCCCTGGAGCTGGATACTCTGCGGGAGATCGGCAGCATTGGCACCGGCAACGCTGCCACGGCCCTGGGGCAGCTGCTGGAGCGCGAGGTGCGCATCACCTTACCGGAGGTGCGGATCATGGGCTACAATGAGGCGATCGACTGGATCGGCGGTCCGGAGGCCGTGACCGCCGGTGTGCTGGTGGGCATGGGCGGCCAGATGAGCGGCGTGATGCTGTCGGTGCAGAAGCTGGAGTTTATCAACCTGGTGCTGGAGGCCATGCTGGGGGCCCATGTCGACGATTACAGCGAGCTGGAGGAGATGCACCAGTCCGCCCTCATTGAGGTGGGCAATATTTTGATTTCCACCTTCATCAACGCGCTCTCCGGACTGTCGGGGATTGCCGTGAGTCTGACGGTGCCCGGTTTTGCCGTGGATATGCAGGGGGCGATCCTTGCCGTGCCGATGGCGATGTACGGAGGAACAAGCGACTACCTGATGAGTATTGGCGGAAACTTCGTCTGCGACAACAAGCAGGTCCCCTGTCACCTGCTTCTCTCCCCTGACGTGAGGTCCCTGAATTTCTTATTAGCAAAGCTGGGCGTTGCGGAATGAATGAGAAAATTACAGTAGGAATTGCGGATATGAAAATAGCCAGGGGCGCCGGGGTCCTGATCACCTATGCCCTTGGCTCGTGTATCGGCCTGTGCTTCCAGGACCCGGCCCTGCGGCTGGGGGCCCTGCTGCACGTGATGCTGCCGATGAACATGGAGGCGGGACGGAAGAATGCCTTCAAGTACGCGGACACCGGCATTCGGGAGACGGTGCGGCAGATGACGGCGCAGGGGGCGCTGAAAAGCCGCATCACAGTGAAAATCGCCGGCGGGGCCAAGATGTTCGAGGTCTCCGGCGGCAGTTTGGGCAACATCGGCCAGAGGAATATCGAGAGTGTACATACCATCCTGCGGCAGGAGGGCATCCGCCTGATTGCAGAGGACGTGGGCGGCACGGTGGCCCGCACGCTGCTTTTCGACGTGGCCAGCGGCCAGGGGTGCATCCGGTCCTATGGTCGGCAGGATATATTTTTCTAAGGAAGTTCAATCTGAGGGATTCAATTAGAGATGGGAGTGTAAGAGAATGGCTGATATGCACAACAGTCGGATTTTGCTTGAGTCCGGCACCAACGAAATCGAAGTGATGAAATTTACGATCGGGGGCAATCTGTACGGCATCAACGTGGCCAAGGTGCTGGAGATCATGATCTCCGGGCCGGTGAAGCCCATGCCCCTGTCCCATCCGGCGGTGGAGGGGATCTTTAAGCCGCGGGAGGTAGTGATCACGGTGGTGGATCTGCCCAAGTACCTGGGCGTGGAGAGTCCCAAGGCGGAGAAGGACATCTTCATCGTCACCAACTTCAACAAGATGTGCATCGCTTTCCGGGTCCACACGGTGGACCGGATCAGCCGCATCTCTTGGACCGACATCCAGAAGCCGGACAAGACCGTCTCCGGCGGCGCGGAGAGCGTGGCCACCGGCATTGCCCAGTGCGACGGGGACCTGGTGACCATCCTGGACTTTGAGCGCATTGTGGCGGAGATCGCGCCGGAGACCAGCATCCAGATGTCCGAGGTGGAGCGCCTCGGGCCCCGGGAGCGCAACGAGAAGCCCGTGTGGGTGGCGGAGGACTCCGTGCTGCTCAGCAAGATGATCGGCGATTCCCTGCGGAAGGCGAACTATGTCAACCTGCACATGTTCCCCAACGGTCAGGAACTGTGGGATGCTCTGTGTGAGCTGCCCGAGCAGGAGGATCTGAGCAGGAACGTGGCGATTATCATTACCGATATTGAGATGCCCCAGATGGATGGGCACCGTTTGACCAAGCTGGTCAAGGATCATGCCCGGTTCAAGAGCATTCCCCTCATCATTTTCTCCTCCCTTATCAGCGAGGAGATGCGGATCAAGGGCCGTCAGCTGGGCGCAGACGAGCAGCTGACCAAGCCGGAAATTGCTCATCTGGTGGATGTTATGGACCACCTGCTGGAGAGGACGGCCGGATCCAAGGCCAGGTAGGAAGGGAGAAGCAGCACTATGGACAACATGGCAACGACCAAATATATTGTCCGCCAGCCCATTAAGGACCTTCAGGGAACCATTCTGGGGTACGAAATCCGGTACACCGGCGAGGACGCCGGCTTCAGTGGGGAGCACGGGAACGATTTTGCCGCAGCGGAGACGATCTACAACTTCCTGACCCAGGCCAGCGATACCACGTTGAAGGGCGCGAAGAACTTCATGACCTTTACCACCAATTTGCTTATGAAGCAGACGCCGAAGCTCTTCGCACCGGAGGAGCTGGTCATTGAGGTGGGGGAGAGCGTCATCATCCATCCTTTGGCTATGCGCTTTGTGGAGCGCTATCGCCAGGAGGGGTATTCCATTGCGGTGAAGGACTTCCAGTTCTCCCCCCGGTTTATTTCCAACCTGCGGCAGTTCGACTATGTCATGGTGGACCTGCGCCACGCCGACGATGCCGGTGTGCGCCGCCTGGCGGGGATGGTTCATGAAATGGGGAAGAAGTGCGTGGCCGTGGGTGTGGACACGGAGGAGCTGTACCAGAAGGCGTTTATCCTGGGGGCGGACGCCATGTGTGGCCGGTATGCTGCCGAGCAGATGTTTACGGCCGTCCATTCCGCCAGCTATTTGCAGAGCAATTTCTTCCGCCTGCTGGTGGCCGTCACCAAGGACGAGCCGCAGGTGGAGGAGATTGAGCAGATCATCTCCATGGACGCCAGCTTAACCTATAGCCTATTGCGGATTGTGAACTCCGCCTATTTTGCGCTGCGCAATCGGGCGACCAACGTCCACCAGGCGGTGACCATTCTGGGCCTGGGGCAGCTGCGGCAGTGGATCTACCTCATGGGCTGCCGCAACGAGAAGGGGGAGCTGGACGAGAGCCAGGAGGAGATGCTCAAGCTCTCCTTCACCCGGGCCAGCTTTGCCAGCGAGCTGATGCGCTACGCCAAGAATATGCCCATCAACCGCGGCGACGCCTACCTGCTGGGCATGTTCTCCACGCTGCAATTCCTGATTGCGGCCCCCCTGGAGGACATCCTCTCGGAGGTGGCCATCTCGATGGACGTGAAGGATGCCCTGATGAACCACGAGGGGCGCTGCGGGATGCTGTATGATCTGATCCTGGCCTATGAGCGGGCGGATTGGACCGCCATCAACTATCTGGGTGCGGAGCTGGGCCTGCCCATGGACCGGCTGCCGGAGATCTACTTCCAGTGCCTGGACGAGGTCAACCATGTCTGGCAGCAGCTCATCAGCCCGGGCGCGGCGGAGGAGTAAAAACCGAAGACGAAATGAAGAGGGGCGGTTCTCCCGTTGGGGGACCGTCCCTTTTGGTATGAAATTCCTCCCCTGAATATGTAAAGAACTCTTGACATTTTTTGAAAGCAATAGTATAATGCTATGTAAAGAGAACTTTACATAGCATGGGAGGTGTGTGATGAAACCCCAATGGAGAGGGAGACACAAGATGGACGAGATGGAGCGGCACATCCTGTTCAAATCCCAGCGCAACGCCTATTTTTTCCTGGTCCTTGCGCTGGTGGTCTGGTCCTTATATGAGAGCTGGCAGGTCTTTACCTGGCACACCACATTGAATCTGCTGCCCTGCCTCCTGCTGGTAACGGCGGTGCTCATCCAGGGCTTTTCGCAGCTGGCGCTGCTCCGCAGGGCGGTGCGGGATAACGAGGAGTCCGACGAAACGGGACCGCTGGCGCGGCTGGTGGTGTTTGCCTGCGCGGTGGCCTGCGCCGTGGCGACTGTGGGAGCGGCCGTCATTTTACTGTGCGTCCGGCCATGAAGAACCGGATCAAGGAGCTTCGCAGGGCGATGGGCTACCGCCAGGAGGACCTGGCCGCCGCGCTGGGCGTCTCCAGGCAGACCATTATTGCGATTGAGAACGACAAGTACGACCCCACCCTTGGGCTGGCGATGAAGCTGGCGCGCTATCTGCGGACAACGGTGGAGGAACTGTTTCTGATGGAGGAGGGGACATGAAGAGAAAGCTGGTCACGCTGCTGCCCTACGCCGCTGTGCTGGGCGTCAGCTTCTATCTATTGCCGCTTTTGATGCGGGATACGGGGGGCGCAATGTTTCTGATGCTGGCCGTCATGCCGCTGGCGGCCTTCCTGACGGGGGTGGTCTACGGGGTCCGGAATGGGTTTTGCCTGCTGCTCCCCGCGGCGGCAGTGATTTTGTTTGCCCCGACGGTTCTCCTCTATTATAACGAGACGGCCTGGAGCTATGCTCTGTTCTACCCGGGGATCGTTCTTGCAGGGAATGGCGTGGGGAGATTGTTCTACAAAAAGAGATAGAAAATCCCGCAAAGGGTGACAACAGTCACGCCCTTTGCGGGATTCTTCCGCCTGGAAGGAGGGGATTCGTCCGGGCTGAACTAGAGAAGGGTCTGTTCCCGACCATGGCGGGGGTTGTCCATGACGATCTTGCAGGCGCGGGTCAGCTGGGCGAAAATGGTACTGTTGTAGCGGCTCTCATAGACGGTGAGCATGGCATGGGCCTCTGCCCGACGGCGCACGATGTAGGAGGGCTGGAGGTTGGTCAGGGTCAGCGCCTTCACGTCCGCCATGCAGCGTGGACAGGGGCAAAGACCAAACATCTGGATATACCGCGGGGCCTTTTCCTCCACAAGGGCGTCCATCACGTTGACGACGATCAGTTCGTCGGGATCGGGTTGTGGTGGGGGAATCGGGCGAGCGGGTTTTGGTTCCGGTTCCGGTTCGGGCTCCGGCTCGGGTTCAGGATCCGGTTCGGGCTCCGGTTCGGGTTCGGGTTCCGGTTCGGGTTCCGGTTCGGGCTCCGGTTCCGGTTCGGGCTCGGGTTCGGGCTCCGGTTCCGGTTCCGGCTCGGGTTCCGGTTCGGGCTCCGGTTCCGGTTCGGGCTCGGGTTCGGGCTCCGGTTCCGGTTCCGGCTCGGGTTCCGGTTCGGGCTCTGGCTCGGGTTCGGGCTCGGGTTCCGGTTCAGGTTCCGGTTCAGGCTCCGGTTCGGGTTCCGATAGGGAGGAGGGCTGCATTTCGCTCAGCTCGGAAAGCAGCTCGCTCTCCAGCGCGTCCTTGATCTGCAAGGCGACCTGCTCGTCATTGCTGCGGGCGACCTCCAGAATGGGGGGGGCCAGGGGGCGGACCGGTTCCTCCGGGACCGGGGCGGCAATGTCCTCCTCCGGCACTGGCGGCTCTGCCTGGGAGACGGCGGGCGGCCGGATCGTCTCGCTGTCCCCGCCGGGGGCGAGCAGATTTAATACGTGAGCAGTTTTACTGCTTTTGGTGTTTTTTTTCGCGGTGGCCATGGGCACGATCTCTCCTTAAACGATTCTCGGTTTTCCACACGGGAAAGCGCTCCGTTACGCGGGCAGCGCCTTGATAATTTCCCTGATGAGGGCGCGGAAGTCCGCCGCAGGCTTGGAGGCCGGTGCGTAGCTGAGGACGCTTTCGCCGTGGGCGGGGGCCTCGGCTACGGAGACGCTGGTGCGGACCTTGGCCTGGAAGACGGTGGTGTCCAGCTGGGCGGCGATCTGCCCCGCCATGTCCAGCACCTCCCGGTTGAGCGTGAAGCGTTGGTTGTACTTGTTGAGCAGGATGCCCAGCACCTTCAGCCGGGAGTTGTAGCAGCGGCGGACGGTGTCGATGGTCTCCCGGATCTGAGCCACGCCCAGCAGACTGAGGATCTCCGGGGCCATGGGAATGATGAGACCGTCGGAGACAACGTAGGCATTCACTGTCAGCACGTTCAGCGCCGGAGGCGTGTCCACGATGATATAGTCGTAGTCGTCCTGCACCTCTGTCAGGGCGTTTTTCAGCAGAAATTCCCGTCCTGCCCGGTTGAACTCCAGCTCCGCCGCGCTCAGCAGGATGTTGCTGGGCAGAATGTCTCCGCACTCCGAGGGCACGATGACCTCCCTGATATTACGGGACCCCTTCATGACGTCATAGACCGTGGCACAGTTGTCGATGTCCAGACCCAGGCAGAAGCCCAGACTTCCCTGGGGGTCGAGGTCCACGCCCAGTACCCGGCGGCCCATCTGATGCAGGCCCGCCAGCAGGGCGCAGGAGGTGGTGGTCTTCCCCACGCCGCCCTTCTGGTTTGTGATTGAGATGACAGCAGACAAAATATCCCCTCCGCTCTGCAAAATCTTTTTGGTGGCTCTTAACTTTACTATACTACGTGACGATAAAAAAGTACAGAGGGATATTCTTTTTTTCTGCAAATTTTCCAAAAGATCATCGTGACTTTATCATAAAGGAGAGATCCGTATGGCATCTATTAACAGCGTCAGCGGGAATAACCTTACCAGCAGCCTGTATAACAGTGCAAACGTCATCAGCGGCCTTGCCAGCGGTCTGGATACCGAGGGCATGATCGAGGGCCTGGTCAAAAGCTACCAGACCAAGATTCAGAACCTGAGCAACAAGGCAACCAAGACGGAGTGGAAGCAGGAGGCGTACCGCAGCATCATCGCCAAGATGAGCGCATTCTCCAGCAAGTACACCTCCTACAGCTCCTCCACCAACCTGATGAGCGCCTCCTTCTTCAACGGCGCCATCAAAGTGGCCCCCCAGGGGAAGTACGCCGAGAAGGTGACCGCCAGCGGCCGGACGGACAGCGACGTCAAGCTCAACAGCGTCAGCCAGCTTGCCTCCGCCGCCCGGTATACCACGAAGAGCAATCTGGACATCGGGTCCGATTTCGCCATCACGGCGGAAAGCGGCGTGAAGTTCGACGACACCGTGGAGATGGGCACCCTCTCGGGCTCCTTGACCCTCAACTACGGCGGCAAGAGCGTCAGCGTGGTCTTCGATCCCAACAAAGATATGATCGACAACAACCTCTCCGCGCAGGATAAGGCCAAGGCCCTGGGCGACATCGTCCGCAAGAAGCTGGAGGACAGCAAGATCACCCTCTCCACCGGGGAGTCCAAGGCCGCCTCCGAGCTCATCGACGTCTCCACCGATGCATCCGGCCGGATCAGCTTCAAGGACAAGTCCAAGGGCGGCAACAGCGTGTATATCTCCGGCGCCAGCGGCACGGTGGGGGATGTTCTGGGGATCGATACGAAGAACGCCGACGAGAAGAAGCCCAACTCCTTCCAGGTGACCGCCTCCACCCAGCTGACCAAGACGCCGACGGTGGCCAGCCTGGTGTCCGGCGCAACGATGAACATCTCGCTGGACGGAAGGAGCAAGACCATCTTTGCGCCAAAGGTCGTCAGCGACGGGGAGGGCAATTATACCTTCTATACCGCCAATACGGGCAAGGATAAGGACGGCAAGACCACCGTGTCCTACACGAAGGCGAAGACGGTGGGAGAGAAGGAGTATGCCGATTACTATGCCAGCCTGGTGCAGGACGCCGTGTCCAAGGAATTTGGACAGAAGATTCAGGTCAGCAACCAGGGGGAGGAGATCAAGAACGACAAGGGAGAGGTAGTGGGCAAGACCCTCAAGCTGTCCTTCCAGGCTCCCGAAAACTCCAGCATGGTGATCAACTCCGATGCAGGCAAGGCCCTGGGCATCGGCAACACCGCCACCAACTACCTCAATACCGGCAAGACGCTGGGCGAGCTGACCAAGACCAACAAGATCGACTGGAGCAAGATGGAGAAGGCCAAGGGCGAGGACGGCAAGGTCCTCAAGGACAAGGACGGCAACGACCTCTACGAGCTCATCATCAACGGCAAGAAGGTGGGCAGCTACAACGAAAACAGCAAGCTCTCCGACCTGATGAACGACATCAACAACTCCGATGCAGGCGTGAAGCTCAATTACTCCCAGACGACCCGGAACTTCACCTTTACCAGCAAGGACACCGGCGCAGAGAACGAGATCGACATCAGCGGCGGTCTGGCGGAGGCCCTCTTCGGCTCGACTGAGTTTACCGACAACAGCTCCGCCTCCTTTGCCGATGCGTATGGGGCCTCCTGGCTGGACGGGCAAACCGTTCATTTCAAATACAACGATTACAGCAGCCTGTCGTTCTCGATCGGGAAGGACGATACCATCGCCGATGTGGCCGACAAACTGAACGAGACCATTTTCAATGACGGCTGTACCGCCGCCTACAATAAGTACACGGGACAGCTGGAGATCACGGATAAGAGCGGCGCAAAGGTCGATCTGGAAATGTGGATCGATAATCCGGACCTTGGGAAAGTTGACCTTTCGCTCGACGAGAAATACGTGCCCACCATTGCCTATACCCCGGGCAAGGACGCGAAGTTCCAGGTGGAGGTCAACGGCCAGACGCTGGACATGACCCGGGCCACCAACAGCGCCAACATCGATGGGCTGACGATCAACTTCAAGAGCACCTTCCAGGCCGAGGAGGGCGACGAGGTCACCTTCCAGACCAGCACGGACTCCGACAAGATCGTGGACGCGGTGAAGAGCATGATCGCCGACTACAATGAGATGATGTCGGAGATCCGCGGCCAGTACGCCACGCTGCCCTATCAGAGCTCCAACGGCTCCTTCAAGAGCTATGAGCCCCTCTCCGACGAGGACAAGGCCAGCATGAGCGAGAGCGCCATCAAGAACTACGAGGAGAAGGCGAAGCAGGGCCTCCTGTTCGGCGACTCGAACCTCTCCTCCCTGTATGAGCGGATGCGCTCCGTGTTCTCCCCCGGGGGAGCGGACGAGGCGCTGCTGCGGCAGATGGGGATCACCACGACCTACTCCTCCACCGACGGATCCTCCTCCATCGCCCTCGATGAGGGCAAGCTGCGGGAGATGCTCGACAGCGACCCCGATGCGGTGGCGAACCTCTTTACCCGCTCCTCGGAGACCGGGGCCGCGTCCAACGGCATCATGCAGGGGCTGAAGGTACAGCTGGACCGCTACGCCGGCACCACCGGGGCCACCAAGGGCATCCTGGTGCAGCAGGCCGGTACGCCCCTGAGCTCCCTGACGCTGATGAACAACAACTGGCAGAAGCAGATCGACAACATCAACAACGACATTGAGAAGTGGCAGGATAAGCTGTCCGCACAGGTGGACAAATACACCAGTATGTTCAGCAAGCTGGAGACGCTCATCTATCAGATGAACTCCCAGAGCTCCACACTGGCTGGCCTGATGGGCGGCTGAGGCACCGGATGAGAGAAAGGAGCGGCGCGCTATATGGATAGAAGAGGCTATCAGCAGTACAAGCAGCAGTCCGTGGGGTCCATGACCCCCGGAGAGCTGCTCCTGCTGCTGTATGACGAACTGGTCAAGCGGGCAACGATGGCCTCCATCTCCCTGGACAGGGAGGACTTTCCGGCCTTTGAAGCCGCTGTTGACCGGTGCACGGACATTGTTAACTACCTCGATGAGACGCTGGACCACCAGTATCCCATCAGCCAGGACCTCAGCCGGATGTACGAATACTTTACCTACCAGCTGGGCCGGATCAAGATCGGCCGGAACAAGCAGGAACTGGAGCGGCTGCGCCCCATGCTGACGGATATGCGGGACGCGTTCCGCACGGCAGAGAAGAATACCAGCTCAGGAAAAGGCGGCCAGGTATGACAAAAGATGACTGGTTGGAGTTGACAGTCCTGGAGAAAAAGAAGTATAATTACCTCGTCGAGATCGAGGACATCACCCGACAGCTGGCGGAGAGCCTGGACCGGAACGACCAGGTGTCCGCCCGGATGCTGGTGGCCATGCGGCAGGACCCCATCCGCCTTCTGGCGGATATCAGCGAGAGCGCCCGCGCCCGTCAGGACGCCCTGCCGGAAGAGGGCCGGGAGGCGCTGCGGGAGCTCCTGGCGGGGACGGCCGCCTCCGGAGACGGCCAGCGGATCTTTCAGGAGCAGGCGGGGAAGACCCGGCGGCTGCTGGAGCAGGTGGTGGCGATGGACCGCCGTGTGAGTCTGCGCATGGCGGGTGAGCACTCATTTTATCAGACGGGAAGAAGCGGATGATCCGTCCAGCCTTCCCAATGCAGGGAGCCCCTTGTTCCACCGGTCAAGGCCGGCGGAACGGCGCGCTCGGGAAAAAGGGAGGCGACGCCGCAGAATGGCGGAAATTCGTCTGGAACACGTGACAAAGCGGTACATGGAGGATAAGCGCCCTATCTGCGCGGTGCAGGATGTCAGCCTGACGGTGGAACAGGGGGAGTTTGTTTTCCTCATTGGCAGCAGCGGCGCGGGGAAGACCACCCTGCTGCATCTGATGGGCGGGGAGCTGGCTCCCGACGAGGGGACGGTGTTCCTCAACGGGGCCAACATGGCCCGGATGATCGGACCCTGGCGCATCCGGGCCGCCCGGACGTTTGGGGTGGTCAGTCAGCAGGGGCTGCTCATCCGCAAGCGCACCGTGGGGGATAACCTCCTCCTGGCGGCCAACGCCGCCGGGATGCGGCGCAAGGGCCGGGATGCGGTCAAAAAAGCGCTGGGCATCGTGGGACTTCCCGGCGTGGAGGAGCGCTACCCGGCGGAGCTGTCGATCGGCGAGAGCAGGCGGGTGGAGCTGGCCCGGGCGGTGCTCAACAGTCCGTCCATCCTGCTGCTCGATGAGCTTACGGCAAATCTGGACGATGACGTCATCTGGGACCTGCTGCATCTGCTCGTCGAGCTCAACTCCCACGGAACCACCATTATCATGGCGACCCACGCCAGCCAGTATGTGAACATTCTGCGCCGGCGGGTGATCACCCTGGTGGATGGAAAGGTGTTCGGCGACGTGAAAAAGGGAAGATACGGCGACGTAACGGAGAAACGGCCTAAACCGTTGACTGCTTACGGAACCGATTTGA
>ERZ778511.1929-NODE-1929-length-12589-cov-4.026249_pt1 | contig 12589 bp, 10 predicted proteins | sample MGYA00510347_ERZ778511 | MGnify/ENA primary metagenome ERZ778511 (study PRJEB29527, sample SAMN07138967) | mouse gut metagenome | material: feces | host: mouse | place: China:Nanjing | collected 2016-01-25 ...
GTTACTTTCAATGCCAACGTATAGGCTTCCCCCGGCGTAAACAGGGAAGGTTCCGCCAACACGTCCAGATTCTTTTCCCGCCCCAATGTATCCGCTTCGTTACGGGTTGTTGTAGTATAGGCATACCAAACATACGACAGATTCCTGTCATCATTCCGGGAAGTACGGATATCCGGCGTACATTGCAAATGAGTATACAACAAGACAGAATACCGATTCTGCAATCCTTCAATCGTGACCTTATTCAACTCTTTGAACTCATCAATCGTTTTGTCATCCACACATCCTGCCAAAGCAGAAAACATGCAAACCACACCTAATATTTTAGCTATTTTCATCATAATACATCAAATTAGAAAGGATTCCACATCGTAATCAAATTGCCGTCTTCATCATACTCTGTATGAGTGGCATAATATTCACACACAACACGCCCCTGCTGCATCCAATAACTATAAAAGTTCAATCCACCCCATCCAATTAACTCGCTGTCCGTTAAAGGAAAATCATGTCCCATAAGCAAAATGCAACGTTGGTGCTTTACTTTTGAATACTCCCCGAAATAAAGAGCCAACGGCATATCCCAGTAAGAAGGTTTCACCAACTGGTTGGTAATCATCAAACGCATATTTACCCGGTCTGGATAACCCAACGCCAAACTTTGGGTCGCTACCAACGCTAACTCCAGCGTCACAGTCGCCTCATCTAATTCCGTTCCGGGTTTCAGCACCACAACCGGAAAAGAAGAAACCGACTGACCGGCTTCATAAGTAAACCGGGGAAGAAGCGGTTCATAATGTTTGCCGGCCACTGCAGAGGAATTTTCCGAAACGGCCACTTCATATTCCCCTGTTTCACTCAACAAATCCCCCAACAACTTAACGTTAATCTGAATCGTATCCCGTTCCGCACCTTTCATGCGAAAAGAATACACCAAACTGTCCGCACCCGTCACATAATCCGGGAAATAGACACCAGGCATATCCGTATATACCATACGTTCATTTTCCGAACAAGATGCAAACACCAGCATTGCCATTATAACTGTATACAAATATTTCATAATCCGCATTTTTACTCTATTAAACCAAAATCCAATTCATCATCCGGCAAGGGAATCACATACACCTTCTCCGGATCAACCGCTACCGTCCGGTAAACACCGATACTTTTCAACCCTAAGCGCTTGTAATAGTAAAACATCTGTCCCTCACACATAAACTCCTTGCTATACTCCCGGGCAATCTCTGCTTGCAGGTCTGTGACTCCTGTCATGGCAGCCAGACCCCGGTGGGCACGTAAAGTGTTCAGGTAAGCCAGGCCCTGATTCGCAGAACATTCAGCAGCAATATAGTACAGTTCAGACAGACGAATCAAAGGAATATAGCCCGAATTGGCATACTTTGCCGGCATGACCGCCGTAGCAGTATTCGTTTCCTGGAACCACAACTTCAACCGATAATCATCATCCGCCGGATCCTGCTGTGCAAACAATTTATTCCGGTTATTGACATTCATACTCAAAGCCGTGGAACTGTTGGTAATACCGTTTTTTATCACCGACTCCCCGAAATAGACATCAATATTATCCTGCATTTTCCTTTCTTCCAGAGCAAACAACAATTCACTGTTAAACAAACGCTCACTCGTTACCGCCGCAGTAGCCAACGAAAAAGGCACCACAGGCTCACTTCCGGGTTCTCCCACAATCTCCCGGACGGCTTCCAATGCCTCCGTCCGATTACCTGCATACAATTGTACCCGGGCCAGCAAAGCAGTCACAGCATAATAATTCAGATGCTTATGCCGGTTCCGTAACAACGGATGACTTTCATACAAGGATTCCAACTCCGCATAATTCGGACCATAGGGATCCACCTCACGCATCAACTCACGTGCCGCGTTCAAATCCTTCACCACCTTCTCCAAAACCCCTTCCACCGTCTGCTGACCCTGCGGAAGATTGGTATACGACTCCAGATAAGGGATAGCTTCGCGCTCCTTATCTATGGCCGGAGAGGAAGAAAACAACCGCAACATATCGAAATGGAGCATACCCCGCAAAGCCAGGATTTCTCCCTTATATATGCGATACACCTCTTCACTTGAAAATACATTTCGTTGCTTATCAATAAACATCAGCATGGCATTCAGATTGGCGATACCTTTATATTGCCGGCTCCAGACTGTAGACAAGACCTCCTTGTCATAAGGCTCCGCATAGAGGTAATCCTTTGTCTTGATATACTGATGGGTATTACCGGAAATATTGTAATATTGCGCCAGCACATCCATATAGCCGAACGAAAGCTGACATCCGTAACTCTCAGGAGCGGACATCAGTGAATAAACCCCTGTCAATACATCCCGGAAACCGCTTTCCTGTTGGAACAAATCTTCCGCCTTTACATCCGATTTCGGAGACACGTCAAACCAATTCTGGCAGGCGGAGGAAAAAAACAGCATCCCCAAACATATCGGTAAATATCTTAACTTTTTCATTTGCTTCTTGATTAAAAGGTTACTTGTAACGCTACTGAATAATTGCGGGCAAACGGATAGGATGTACCCCGTTCCATTTTGACCGTCGAAGCGCGAAACACATCATTACCGATGAAGGACAGTTTCAAACGCTCAATCCCGTAACGCCGCAGACGACCGGCATCGAACTGATAAGAAAGATTCAATGACGACAGGGTAATGTAATTTTCCTCCTCTATAAACCGGGAGGTCGGCATCGTAGCTTCGGTATTACTGATAGCTTTGAATTTAGCCACATCGCCAGGGACCTTCCAACGGTCGTACAACACCCGGCGGTCAGCGTTCTTTTTCGGGTCTACGTTTTCCACTTTATCCACCAGCGTCTGATTGTAAACATCAGCACCGTAGCTGTAACGGAAATAAGCATTCAACTGAAAACCCTTATACATAAACATCGTGCCGAAATTCCCTTCAAATTTGGGATCCTTGCATCCTAACGGCTTGTAATTATCCGTACTCCATTTATTGACTTTATCGCCATTCTGCGCAATAAACACTTCTTCTCCCGTATTAGGATCAATACCAAGGGATTCGTTCGCCCAAATCATATTGATGGATTTACCTTCCTGATAACGCACCATAGGTGCCCGGGTGGTCCCCTTCTCAACTTTTTCGTTCATCGCATCATCCTGGGTTTTATTATAAGCCGCCAGTGCATCGTTCAGCTTCATCAACCGGTTCTCATTCTTCACAATATTAAAGAACACATCCCACTGCATGCGTCTCTCTGCGTCTTTCACCAAAACGCCCCGGAGATTCAATTCCAACCCCTTATTCTCAATCTCGCCCAAATTGTCTTTATAGGAAGTAAAACCTAAAGACGGAGCCAGCAACACATCAATCAACACCGATTTCGATACATCCTTGTAGACGTTGAAATAACCGCTCAACCGGCTGTTCAACAAAGCAAAATCAACACCAACATTCAATTTCTCCGTCTGCTGCCATTTCAGATTCGGATTACCAAAAGCTTTTAACAATGCCCCGATATAATCATCGTATGTCAATCCGTCAATGGCCGATTCCTTGTATGAATACATCATCATGGCCTGGAAAGGATAAAAATTCTGACCGCCGGTTGTCCCCCATGAACCACGTATTTTCAATTCATTTACATAGGGTGTTTCAGCAAACCATTTCTCCCGGTGCAGGTTCCAGGCAGCACCCACCGAACCGAACGTACCCCATCGTTTAGAAGAACCATACACAGAAGAACCGTCGCTACGAACCGAAAAGTCCAACAGATAACGGTTGTCATACCCGTAATTAAAGTTACCGACTACCCCCATCAGACGGCTGACTTCATAATTACCGCTCGGCTTATCGCCTTCCTGATACTCCACGCCCATACCGATATGATCCATTTTATCATTCGGAAAATTATATGCCGTAGTACTGAAAAAATCAGTTTTTGATTCCTTGATATTCCAGACAAAAGTAGCATTGAACAGATGGCGGTTCACCTCTTTCGTATAAGCAGCCATCACATTGGCGTCATACGAGAAATTATCCGTCACCTCTTTCTTATAGCTTCCCTTTAAATCTTTCTCATAAAATGAATTATGATTAGCCGGCAAAAAACGGTCACCTACCGTCATTTTTTTATTCAACGACACGGCACCTTTCAGTTTCAGTCCTTCTAAAACATCCCATTCTACCGAAAAATTGTCAATGAAATTCTGATAGGCATTCTCAAACTTCGTACCCAACGAAGCATTATACAAAGGATTCAGTTCATACTCCTCCCCGTCACCGATTTTCAATACCTGTTTGATATTACCATTTTTATCCTTCGGATAAAGATACGGATTCATATAGGTATAATCCGAAAATGTACCATAAGGAGAATCCTGCTGTTTCACATGGTCATACGTCAGATTATTCATAAACCGCAAATTCTTGTAACGATATTGCAACTTGATGCCAATGCCGACATTCTGACGTCCGGAACCCTTCATTACCCCCGCCTTATTCTGATAATTCAGGTCTAACCCATACCGCAAACGGGCATCTCCACCCTCCAACAACAAAGAATGCTTATGACCGAAACCAAGCGCATGGACAGGCTTCTTCATCCAGTCCGTATTCACCCCTTGCTGAACCAACTTCAAACGTTCATTGTATGCCTCCTGCAACTCCTCCTTCATTCCGATATTCGAATGCGAATAAAGTCCTGCCAATTGCTCATACTCCAATTTTTCCGATGCATTCATCAGATTGTAATCACTCAGGTCTGCAAAATTAAAATCGCCGGAAAAATGATAAGAAACACGTAACTCACCCATTTCCGGGGCTTTAGTCTCCACAACGACAACCCCGTTCGCTGCCCGCGAACCATAAATGGCAGTCGCCGCCGCATCTTTCAACACAGTGATACTGGATACCCGGTTCGGGTCTAAGTCAAAAATCTTCTCCGCCGAAACCTCGAAACCATCCAAAATAAAAGTCGGCATATTAGGAGAGTTTTCATAATCCGATTTCAGATTGCCGCTACCGTGGATTTGAAATTCCGGGATATGATTGGGGTCACTACCTACTGTAATATCTTCCATCAACTTAAAGGAGGGGTCTATCGTCGATAAAGCCGACAACACATTTCCGGTAGAAATCTCCCGCAACTTCTCTCCCGAAAACGTAGTGGCAGCACCTGTATAGCTGTCTTTCTTCCGTTGGAAATAACCGGTCACCACCACCTCATCCATCTCCTGCATATCCTCCGTCATGATAACATTAATCTCTGTCTTTTCCCCAACCGGCAGCTTTTGGGTTTTCATTCCGATAAAAGTAAATTGCAACACCCATTCCCCCTGCGAAGGGCATTCCAATGTATACTTTCCCGCAGCATCGGTAGTCACACCGACACTCGTCCCGTCAATTAACACCGTCACACCGGGCAAAGGCATCCCTCCTTTAGCGGTCACCTTACCGGTTATCTTACGGTTTTGCACCTGAGGAACGGAAACCTTACTATTCACCTGTTTGATAATGATGGCCCCATTCTCTTTCACGCATTGCAAACCGGTACCTTCCAGACATTTTTCCAATACTTCATCCACCATCACATTCCTGACATCAATATCAATTCCTTTAACGGATGCAATGTCCTCGTCACTATACAAAAACACCAGATGGGTTTTCGCCTTTAATACCCAGATAATCTCTTCTAAAGAAGCATTTTGTTTTTTCAAGCTCACCGTCTGGGCATTCACCACAGCAAACAACTGAACCATAGCACACACCAGCAATATGAATGTTAATTTCATACGCAGCAGAATTCTCAACAAATTTCCCTTATCGGGAAAAGCGTCATTTCGATTTTTCTTCATACTTTTGTAAACGGTTAAATTAATTTAGTTATTAACTGACCAGAGGCCGGAAATTGTTGGCGCAGGATCCGGTCTCTGGTTAAAATTATTTTCGGCCAATCATCACCACTTTTCCTTTTCTTTCCACATTTACCTTATCCATAGCACGCAACAATTCCAACACAGAATCAATATGTTCATAACGTCCCAAATGAGCTGATATCCGTAAATCTTTCACCGATTCACTGGTATATAAAACATCTATTGTATACCAACGGGCTAAAATATTCATGACTTCTTCCAACCGCTGTTTTTTGAAAACAAACATACCTTCCGTCCAACCGGTATAAAGCGTAACATCAACCTGTTTTACCTCCGCCCGGTTCGTTCGTTTATTCAGAAAATACTGCTGGAAAGGAGCCAACGCAACCGGCCTCCCCGCTGCCTGGTCGTTCAACACCTCAACCGTCCCATTCACTAAAGTAGTATGAACAATCTCTTCATTTTGATAAGATTTCACATTAAAACAAGTTCCCGTCACCTTCACCTGCATACAACCAGTCTCTACAACGAAAGGCCACTCCCTGGCTTTTTTTACTTCAAAATAGGCCTCTCCGTCCAAAAATACTTTACGTTCTTTTCCGGAAAACTCTACCGGAAAACGGAATTTCGTTTCACAATTCAACCTCACATTTGTGCCATCGGCCAAAGTGAGTGTATAATCAGCCCCTGCCGGTATCACAAGCGTATGATAAACGATAGCTTTCTCCTCTGTTTGTCCCACGGCTGATGCATCCCGATGATAAGCCAGGCTGCAACTGCTATCATTCACTATCAAAGTTCCGTTGCTTTCCCGGAGTTCAACCCTGTTCTTTTCTAAATGGATACGCTCACCGCTCGCCAAAATCAACTCCGCAGTTTTCCTGCCTTCCAACAATGCCAACGGCTTTTCTTCAACCATACTGACAGGCCGGGTGTACCGGAAAACCAATGAAACACCAAACACAACCACAACACAAGCTGCCGCAACCATCCATTTCCATCCGCCCCGCCTATGTGAAAAACGAATTTTAGCCTGTAGCCGCTCATACTCCCGGTCCACATCTATGGAATCCTCCATGCTGAAACGCATGAAAGCTTCCTGCTGATTCCGGATTTCCTCAAAAAGTTTCCGGTGGACAGGAACCTGCAACCACACTAAAAATTCAGGATCCAAGAGACCTGCCGGGTCCTGCAAATGAGAAAGAATGTAATCAATGTCAGTTTCTTCACCTTGACGTCCCATATCTGCTACGTTTATCGAAAATTAAACCGCGTTGTATATATAACACAGATACGAGTAAAAAAGGGGTGAGTTAAAATGAAATTATTTTTAATAATTTTTTAGGTCTGGAAAACAAAGAAGAAGTAACGAAGCCGGAAATTCTTCACGAAGATATTTTAAGCCAGTGGAGATATGTGTTTTAACAGTATTTACAGAAATGCCTAATATTTCCGCTATTTCTTTGTATTTTTTACACTCGATAAGATAAAGAAACATCACTTCCCTGCACCTGTCCGGCAATGTTCCGATCCGCGCCTTGATTTTCAGAATCAATTCTTCATGTCCGGCATCATCGGCCGGTAAATAAACCTCTTCCGCTTCAGGTTTCTGTTCGGCGTGACGGACTTTCACTTTCAGGTGTTCCAGATAATTAATGGCTCTGTGACGGGTAAGACTAAGCAGATAGGGAAGTATCGGCTGAGCAAAATCAATTTCATCACGCCGGACCCATACCGTCAGAAAAACATCATGCACAACATCTTTGGCAACTTCCTCATCCTTCACAAAACTCATTGCATGAAAACACAACGATTTAAAAAATTCCCGGAAAGAATTTTCAAACAAAATCTTTACATCGCATGCTTCAGTCTCTCTCCCCATAACAACCTGAAAGATATTTTTGACATCCAAAGATAGTGCATTTGCCAAAAACAACAAAACAGAAAAAACACACATATTTTTCGGGATTCCGGGTTTTTAATGTAATTTTGTCAAAACGTCTTTTTATGGGGTTTCAGGGAAAAAACTTCAGGAGCAAGCACTATGGAAGATATACAAGCCATCAAACAACGTTTTGAAATAATCGGTCACAATACAGAACTCAACCGGGCGATAGACATCGCTACTCAGGTTGCTCCCACTGATTTGTCCGTACTGATTACCGGCGAAAGCGGGGTCGGAAAAGAAATTTTCCCCCGTATCATCCATGCTTACAGCAACAGGAAACATGCTCCTTATATCGCTGTAAACTGCGGAGCCATACCGGAAGGCACCATCGACTCCGAGCTTTTCGGTCATGAAAAAGGGGCTTTCACAGGTGCTGTCTCTGACCGGAAAGGCTATTTTGAAGTGACTGACGGAGGCACAATCTTTTTGGACGAGGTGGGAGAATTGCCCTTACCTACCCAAGCCCGTTTGCTCAGGGTGCTGGAAAGCGGGGAATTTATCCGGGTGGGTTCTTCAAAAGTACAAAAAACAAACGTACGGGTCATTGCCGCCACCAATCTGAATATCCCTCATGCCGTCAAAAACGGAAAATTCCGGGAAGACCTGTATTACAGGCTTAATACCATACCTATTACCATCCCCCCCCTACGAGAACGGAAAGAAGACATTCCCCTCCTTTTCCGTAAGTTCGCCGCAGACTTTGCAGAAAAATACCGCATGCCGGCTATCCGGCTGACCGAAGATGCAGTAAAAGAACTGCAAGCTTTTCGGTGGCCCGGAAATATCCGGCAATTGAAAAATATCACCGAACAAATTTCCATTATCGAACAGGAAAGAATTGTAGATGCTCCTACTTTGCATAAATACATCCCGGAAAATGATTCACTGTTGCCTACTTTAACCAATTCCCACGATAACGGAGATGGTAGTTTTGCTTCCGAACGGGAAATTCTGTATAAAATCCTTTTCGACATGAAAAAAGACATGAACGACATGAAAAGGCTCGTCTACGGTATGATGCAGAATGACAACCGACAAGAATCCGCCCCCGAACCGACCACATCCATCGTCCTCAGGAATCTGTACGACAACCCGCCCGTCAATATTCCGCCCAAGGTAGTCTCCCCAGCCTACCTCTCCGAAGATGAACACATGCAAGAATCGGAAGCCGTTATTGAAGAATCTTTCTCCATTGAAGAAAAAGAAAAAGAACTAATTTCAAAAGCGTTAGAAAAAAACCACGGTAAGCGTAAGCTTGCTGCAAAAGATTTGGGTATTTCCGAACGCACCCTTTACAGGAAATTAAAAGAATATGATTTAGAAAAATAAAATTATTTGTAGCTTTTAACAAAGAACTTTCAGCTTTTGGCTTCAAATTCCTATTTTTGTACTTGAAAAACACATTCATTTTACATGACGAGATTAAAATTTTTCCTTATTATACTTCTTGCTGCACTTTGTTGTAACTCCTGTAAACTGTACAAAGTCAGTTACTCCATGACCGGAGCCTCCATTTCCCCGGAAGTAAAAACCTTCTCCGTCGATTACTTCCCTAACAAAGCTCCTTTGGTAGTTCCTTATCTCAGTTCGTTGTTTACCGACGAATTAACCAACTATATGCGTTCCAAAACCGGCCTGACCCAAATGACGGACAATAACGGGGACATCCGCTTTGAAGGACAGATTACCAACTACTATCAGAGACCGATTGACATTACCTCCAACGAAATAGCGACTTCCAACCGGCTGACCATTGAAATCAGGGTAAAATACATCAATACCAAAGATGAAGACGCCGGTTTCGATTCCACTTTCTCCAATTATGCAGACTATTCTACCGAAGTAGATTTCAATTCCGTAGAAGAATCACTGATAAACGAAATACTGGAAAAAATCATTGACGATATTTACACCAAAGCACTTGTCAACTGGTAAACACCAAAAAACATTGAAACTGGCCACATGAAAGCCGAACGATTAATAGAGTTTACACACCATCCTGAAAAAATGAACCAAGAGGACTTACGGGAACTCGAAACCCTCCTTGGACGTTACCCTTATTTTCAGGCAGCACGTATACTTTATTTAAAAGGGCTTTCTCTGCAGGCAGGAGGACGTTTCCGAAACGAACTCCGTACCAGTACGGTACATCTCACTGACCATAAACAACTTTTTAAATACCTTGGCGGTCAAATCGAATTCGAACAAGGTACTTCCTCCGAAAAATCTGCATTAACGGAGCGCGTAGAAGAACGCATGCAGGAAATCTATGGACATACCGTTGTCAGCAACCAGGGCATTCCGGCTTATCCGAAAACCGAATCCCCGCAACCGGAAGAAGAGGAAATCATTACCCTGAATCTGGAAAACAGGCCGGACAAACCGTCATTTCCACAGGCCGGACCCACCGGGCCGATTTCCCGTCCACAGCCTCCCGCCAAAGAACCGAATATCATTTCCAATCCGATTATACTGGATAATATCCCTGGTATGGTAGACGACTATACCGATGAAACCACCACCGGCGAAGAATACGAAATCGTCCGGCATACGGGAAGTACTCCTTATGTCATTGAATCCGTCTCTGTAGCCGGAACTCCCGCTTCTCCCGAAGTGACCGAAAGCAAACCGGTTCCCAGTCTATCCATGGATGTCGATTTAGACTTTGAAAAAGAAGAAGCCGGAATAAATCTGGATATACCTGAAATTTTAAGCGGAGCCTACCGACTGACGGAAGAACAAACCGGAAACCACACGGAGAAGGATATTGAAAAAGAAAAACCAAGGAAAAAACGGAAAAATGCAGATGAACTGATTGAACGTTTTATTCAGACAGAACCCGTCATGCCTAAAATCACCGCTTCTCCGGCAGACAACAGGGATCTCTCCATGGAAAATCCGTACTCAGGCGAAGAACTGTTCAGCGAGACACTGGCCAAAATATATGTTCGTCAACACCTGTACGACAAAGCAATAGCAACTTATATAAAATTAAGTTTGAAATATCCGGAAAAAAGTGTTTACTTTGCAGACCGAATTGAAAAAATAAAAGAGAACCTTACTAATAAAGAATAACTATGTATACTGCAATTATTGTCCTGGTATTTATTATTTGTATATTACTGATATTGATTGTGCTGGTTCAGAATTCTAAAGGCGGAGGCCTTGCTTCCTCATTTGCATCTTCCAACCAAATCATGGGAGTAAGAAAGACAACCGACTTCCTGGAAAAAGCAACCTGGACACTTGCCGGCGGAATGATGACCTTATGTGTATTGGCTGTATTTTTTATACCGAAAAATACAACTACAGAACAATCTGCCATTGAAGAGCAGCTAAATGCACAGCCCATGCAACAACAAGCAATCCCAACTTTTCCGGGAGCTGCACCTATAGAAGAAAATAATACAGCCGGCGAAAATACCGCAGATGCTCCGACAGAATAAGAAACTGTCCGTATTTATCATATAAAATGTCAGTATGTCAGTCATACTGACATTTTTTATTCATAGACTGCCACATCCCCGACAGACACTCTGCATTTTGCTTTCATCCTATTTATCAGTTATTTATTTGATAAATTCTCAAAAAACAAGACAATTATATTTTACTTTGGCATGAAAAATGATTAAGAAAGGTGTTGTAACCTTAATAACGACCGATTCGTTAAGTCGCTATACAGTTGCGACAGGTAATAGAAAACTAAAATAATATTATAAACTTTAAATTTTAACATCATGACACTGAAAACCGTACTTAACAAAATCATTGTTGAGCCTGTTGAAGCAGAAACTGTAACCAAAGGCGGTATTATCATCCCGGACACCGCCCAGGAAAAACCCAAAAAAGGAACAGTCATTGCAACCGGTAAAGGAAAAGCAGACGAACCGATGGAAGTAAAAGCAGGTGATACTGTATTGTTCGGTAAATATTCCGGGACGGAAATCCATATTGACGACAAAAAATATTTGGTAATGAACCAAAGCGATATCCTGGTTGTATTATAATGACAACCGGACAGTAAAAACAAAATTATTAAACTACAATATCATGGCAAAAGAAATAAAATTCAATATCGAAGCCCGCGACCTGATGAAAAAAGGGGTAGACGAGCTGGCAAATGCAGTAAAAGTAACCCTCGGACCGAAAGGCCGCAATGTAGTCATTGAGAAGAAATTCGGAGCTCCACACATCACCAAAGACGGTGTAAGCGTAGCTAAAGAAATTGAACTGGCCGATCCGTATGCCAACATCGGTGCACAAATGGTCAAAGAAGTGGCTTCCAAAACCGGAGATGATGCCGGAGACGGTACGACCACAGCCACTATCCTGGCACAATCCATTATTAATGTAGGTTTGAAAAACGTTACTGCCGGTGCCAATCCGATGGAACTGAAAAGAGGTATCGACAAAGCCGTGGCTGCCGTAGTGAAACACCTGGAAAGCCAGAAAGAAGAAGTGGGTAACAACTTCGAAAAAATACGCCAGGTCGGCCGTATCTCTGCCAACGGTGACGAAACCATCGGTAACCTGATTGCCGAAGCCATGGAAAAAGTAGGCATCGAAGGTGTCATCACCGTTGAAGAAGCCAAAGGCACTGAAACTGAGGTGAAAACCGTAGGCGGTATGCAATTCGACCGCGGCTACATTTCCCCGTATTTCGTTACCGATAGCGAAAAAATGATTTGCGAATTCGAGAATCCGTATATCCTGCTTTACGACAAGAAGATTTCTTCCATGAAAGAATTGCTTC
>ERZ778511.1931-NODE-1931-length-12563-cov-4.102414_pt1 | contig 12563 bp, 11 predicted proteins | sample MGYA00510347_ERZ778511 | MGnify/ENA primary metagenome ERZ778511 (study PRJEB29527, sample SAMN07138967) | mouse gut metagenome | material: feces | host: mouse | place: China:Nanjing | collected 2016-01-25 ...
ACTGGCTTCCTGGTACATCAGCCCCCCGCATCCAAAGAACACAGCCCCGATTCCCTGAGCCGCTCTGTGATACAGGCAATCAGCTTTTCCTTGCTTTCCTGGAACCAGGGACTGTCTTTCTTCAGGCCTTCATGATTGTATACATAGGAGAATAACGAGTTCTCCCCAAAGGCTGCCAGATACGCCCGGATATCCTTCTGTGAGATGCCCTCTTCTTTTTTTCTGCGGATGCTTTCAATCGCAGCCTTGCAGTCCTGCACACTGCCCACGCGATATACGCCCGGACACCCCTGAAAACCACTCTCCCCAAAGATCAGCATCGGTGTCCCGCGTATCACCGATTCCAATACCACCGTTCCATTTCCGGTGGCGCCGCATAAACTTCCCTTAACCAGTTCTTTCGAATCATATCCGGTCTGAATCAGCTTCACATTCTCTATGTTCAGCAAATCATCATAAAATGTCTTATTTCGGTACGGCTGTACAAAATGTTCCTTGACATACAGTTTATATCCCAGTTCCTTTGCACTGCGGGCCAGCACTGCCACGGCCAGTTCCTGGTCCACAAATACGCCCCCCTGGGGCAGGGAGGTTGCTTCCGGCTGATAATGCAGAAAATAGATAATATACGCCTCACCCGGCTGAGGCGCCCCGGCAATCCGGTTGTAATAATCCGTGTTGACCATCTCCCGCAGCTTCATCCGTCCCCTTTGATAATAGCGGTATTCTCTCCGAATGGCTTCCTTTCCTTCCGCCCGCATCCGGTGATTCTCCGCCCGGAGAACCTGCCATTTCAGGCGGGACAGATTTTTCTTCACCATCTTTTTACACGCCATCTCTCCCCGAAACAGCCTGCGCTTATCCTCAATTTCCTGCTTTCTGGAAACCCCCTGTAACACCAGTTTTTCGTTTTCTTCTTTGCTGCCATGGCAGATGGTATCATAATACTGCGCAATGTCTTTTGGTAATGTCACCTCCGGCATATGTCTGTACTTGTTTTCATACAGTCGGGCCGTCCGCTCCCAGGCATCCTCCAGTGTCTCCGCCAGAAAATAACGGTTTTCAAAATTGGTGGAAATACAGACATTGGTTCGAATCCCATAGACCTGTGCCAGGGCATAAATCACATAATCATGGGTATGGTGGGGCGTATTATTAAAAAATACATAGTTGACTTCGTAGGTCAATAGCATATGGTTCCAAAACCGCAGATGCCGCAGGTAATACCGCATCCCCTCGTCCATCGTATAAATATCCCGGTCATAATTGCGCACAAGCATGCGGATTGCCGTCAGTTCATACGGATGCATGGCCTCCAGAAGTCCCCGGTCCAGCGGGAGCAGTTCATTGAAATCCACAATTTTGTCATATTGATTCTGCTCACAGATATCGTAATTCACGGGAATATACTTACCCGGTTCATAAGCATCTGCCCCGTCGCTCGTTTTCACTGTCATAAGGCACGTCTGAAAGTGCACTTTCTCATCCAGTTCCCGCAGCACTGCCGACTGGTATCCTCCCGCCGAATCCACCGCCTGAAAAAAGATATTTAACATTTGCTTTCTCCTGTATCTCCAAGATTTTCCCTGAAAAATATGTCCATCCCGTTCCTGCCCGTCACAGTACGCTCTATGGCAGGGCCGATGGGACGATTTTACCGTTGTCCACCCGATAAATCAAATCACAGTGTTCGATGGTCTTCATGCGGTGTGCTATGATCAGCATCGTCTTTCTGCCATGGAATCTGTTGATGGCATCCATAATCGCCGCTTCCGTATCATTGTCCAGCGCAGAGGTGGCCTCATCCAGTATCAGCAATTCCGGATTGTGATACAGCGCTCTTGCAATGCCAATCCGTTGTCGCTGCCCACCGGAAAGTCTTACCCCCCGCTCTCCCACGATGGTCTGGCTGCCTTCGGGAAGCTGTTCGATAAACCCTTCCAGTTGTGCCTCTTCCAGCACTTCCTGCACACGCTCATCGTCAATCTCATCCTCAGGTATACCAAAGGCAATATTGGCCCGGATGGAATCGTCCATCAGATTGATGGTCTGAGGAATATAACCGATATTCGCCAGCCATCCTCCATACTGTTCAAACACACTCATCCCCCCAATGCACACCGTACCGCTCTCCGGCTTCAGAAGCCCCAGCATCACATCCACAATCGTAGATTTGCCGGCGCCGGACGTACCGATAATCCCCACGGATTTTCCCACCGGAATTTCCATGTGCGCATCTTGAAAAATATACCGCTCCGTACCGGGATAACGATAATCAATATGTTCCAGCAGAATCGGTTGGGAAATGGCCAGCGGCCTTGTCTCTTTCCGCTCAGTCTTGCGGATATCATACTGCTCTTTCGGCATTTCCACATGTTCATAGACATAATCCAGGGCGGGCTGATAATAAGCGATATTCGCCAGATAGGTGTTCATCCTGCTGGCACAGGGCATCAGTCTGGCCGCAGCAAAAGCAAAGGCGGACAGTTGGGAAAGCATGCCGGTGACAGAATGGCCTGTCAGGATCATAATCGCCAGATAGGCAAGAATAGAACCGATACAGGTTGTCTCAATGAGCAGCTTTGGAATATTGGAAAATACATTGTATCTTCTGGTCAGTGCATAATATTGTTTTCCCTGCTTCTTATAGGTTTCCAGAAATGCATCTTCTTTTGCGAATATTTTTACATCCTTAATGCCCGTCACAGACTGCAGGATAGATTTGTACATTTTACTCTGGCGGACACGGGATTCCTCTCCCACGCGCTTCAATCCCGGCTTGATCACAGCCGTTACCAGCGCGGACATGCCAAACAGGATCCCCGCAATCACCGCAGTCATCCGGAAATCCACAAACAGGAGGGCAATGCAGAGAAATACTGCCACAACCGCTTCCGTCATAAACTGAATGCATTCCAGTATCAACGTAAACACGCTGCCCGTATCGCTGTAAATGGTCCGCAGCATATCGGACGTATCGGCATTCAGGAAAAATTCATAGGGTCTGTTTAAATAATTCTGCAAGAAAATCCCGGATGTCTTGTACTGATTGTTCGTCACAAACGTATACTGCACATAATACATAAAGAGCAGATACAGATTTTTAATTACAAACAGACCGATGAGTATACCGATCATCAGAATCATAAACTCATCCGCAGATGCAATGTGCAATCTGCTGCTGACCTCCACAATCAGCTCGTTTTCTGCAAAAACATCCGGCTCCACCACCACCTGTACCACCGGCAGGATCATGGAAATACTCATGGTTTCCAGAAGCGCCCCTATGATAATCATAAAGAGCAGTACAAACACTCTTCGTTTCTGTTTTTTGTTTAAAATGGCATTCAGTTTCTTAACAATATCCATGCTTTTGTCCTATCGTCTTCTATTTTCCCGTCCCTGCTGCTCCCGTTTCCTGAAAGGCAGAAGCCGCCACAGACCCCATATCCGTTTCCGGCGCTTCCTGGCTCTGTCTTCATCCCATGTCTCCTGCAGATACACCTGTAACACAGGACTTTCCGCCACAAACTTCCTGAGCCGATGCAGCAACAGATTCCGCCTCTCCTGCATCTGTATTTTCAGTGTTCTGCCCGGATACCAGAGCTGTTCCAGAATGGCGGTGAAAGGAATGACCTGCTGGATATGCTGTTCCAGAAAGTTTTCCAGCTCCCGGTAATCATTTTCACGCAGCTCATTACAGTGAATGCAGATCGTATCCACCCCGCCGGAAAGTTTGGGCCTGGAACTCCGACAGGGCACGAACAGCAGCCCCTTTTTCCGATAGGGAATATTGGCATAGCCATCTGTCACACAGGTAAAGTCCAGTTTGCGCAGCGCTTTCAGCGTATTTCTGTCATACGTGTGCCCTGGCGCCATAAACACCGGCGCATGTAACCCGTTCCGTTTCAGAATTTCTCTGCCTTCCCTGATTTTTTCATATTGAACTTCATAAGGAAGTCCCGCAAATTCACTGGCTTTTTTCAGCCCCAGCATACCGGCATGTTTTGTTTCATATACGTGCCGATAGCCGTGCTGGGCAACCTGCCAGCCACTTTGCTCCAGAGAAGCGATATATTCCCAAAAATCCTTATGGTATTCCCCCCGGCGCAGACCCGGATCCCCATTATCCGGTACAACGCCCACCAGAGGCTTTACTTTATATTTGTCAAAAATTGCCTTGACTCTGTAGAATTTATTCCAATCCATATCCGGCGTAATGTCATCCAGCCGGAAAAGACATACATTAGTCATCCGTCAATACTCCAATCAGATTAATTATGCCCTTGACTGCTTCCGCTTTCAGTCCCACCACATCTTCGCAATCATAATAGTAAAGCTCTTCCCCGCCAAAAGATTCTTTAAATTCCGTAATATTTTTTACCTCTTCCCGCAGCCCCGCGCCGCCCCAGTCATAAATCTGCTTTCCCGCTTCTTTAAAATACATCATATCTGCCTTGTGCAGATACCGATTGGCAATCCCCACAATGCGGGCGCTCACATCCGGGCTGCGGAACAGAGATGCCGACTGATAGGAACGGACAAACACATCTCCCACAATATAGGTATGATAGACCAGTATCCGTCCGTTCTGCCGGGCACAGGTAATGGCAAACACCCCTTCCCTGGCATAGGTTTCAATCTCTTCTTTATATTTTTCAAAGTTTCCGGATTCTGCATTGCTCCCCTTGCTCTTCCAGAATTCCATAAAAAACGCACAGAACTCTGTTATATCCGCTTCCGTTATGGCATTTCCTGTTTTAAACTCTGCGGTAATGCCCTCCCGGTCGGCCCGCCGGATTTGATACCGGCAATCCTTCTGACATCTGGACACAATTTCTTCTTCACTCAGGGTCAGATCCGTAATCAGTGTCCGGACCTGCCGCAATACTTTCCCAATGGGCTTCTCAGCTCCCCGGTACAGAATGATTCCGTCCAGTCCGCATGCCTCCTTTGCATACCAGACCTCCCGGAAATCAACGCCATGTTTTTTTCTACGATTTACCACCAACATAGTCTTTTACCCTGCCTTCTATTTCTTCCTGCCACAGCCTGCATACTCTCCGGGGACTCAGCTCCTGTGCCAGCTTTGACGCCTCCCGTCCCAAGCGCTCCCCCAGGGCGGGATCCTGCAGAAGCTGCTCCATGGCCCCTGCCAGCGCCGCTTCATCTCCCACAGGTATCAGAATACCGTTTTCCCCGTTTCGGATAACACTGCGGGGACCACCGCAGGGACAATCTGTGGAAATCACTGCCAGGCCGCTGGCCATTGCCTCCAGCAGCGCATTGGGCATCCCTTCATAATCGGAGGCCAGCACGAAAATGGCAGACTGCTCAATGTACTTCCGGATATCCTTTTGGCGCCCCATAAACTTCACTTTATCACCGATTCCCAGTTCCTTTGCCAGTTCCACCAGCATGGGCCCGGTATCGCTGCCAGGCAGCCCTCCGCCATACAATACCACCCGCACATCCGGATACCTCTGATGCAGTCCTGCAAAGGCACGCAATACCATTGCATGGTTTTTATTCTGATCCAGTCTGCCCACCATGACAATCTCAGGCCTGCGCCTGCCCGCAAAAGGTGGTCTGACAAAACTCTCATCCAGCGCATTGGGCAATACGACGCTGTGGGCCTGTACCCTTGCGGAAAAGGCCAGTTTCGCGTCTTCTGTCTGAAAAATAACCCCGGCAGCCTTCCGAAACAGCCCCTCTGCCAGCTTTTTCTGCAAAAGAGACGGATATTCCCTGGCCGGGTCGCTGCGCACGGACAGGATGACCGGAATGGACATCCGTCCCGTTGAAAGCATGGCATACAGGTTCATTTTGCCGATAAAGGACAGGATAACATCCGGTTTTTCTTCCTTCCAGATCCTGTGCAGCCTTACCACACGGGCAGGGATTTTTCCCGGTCTCCCAAACGGCGCACTGCTGATCTCATCTTCCAGAAGGCGCCGCACCACCGGAAAAGACAGCTCATATTCTTCCGGCAGCCTTCTGGATGTTACCAGCAGTATTTCATAGCCCAGTGTCCGAAAATGTGCGGCCAGATTTACCACAACCCGTTCTGCACCGCCCTTACCCAGACTGTTGATTAAAAATGCAATTTTTTTCTGTTTCGTATTTTTTCCCATCCCACCGACCCATGTTATTTTGTACACCTACATACCGCACACATCTTCAATATAATTCTTCCACATTCCGTGAATTTTATCAGGATGGAGCGTGCGGCTGAACTCCAGCGCCGACTGGCGCAGACATTCTTCCAATTCCTGATCTTCCAGAATCCGCAGCATGGCCCTTGCCATCTCCTCCGCATCCCCGGTGGGAACCAACAGTCCCCGCTCGTTCTCTCCCACCAGCATCCTGGCACCACCGCTGGGGCAATCCGTAGACACCACAGGAATCCCCAATGCAAAAGCCTCCGCCACGGCATTGGGCATCCCTTCGAAATCCGAGGACAATACGAAAAGGCGGGCGTCCTGAATTCTCTCCGGAATATTTCTGCAATCCCCCGGCATACTCACCGCGCTCTGCAGATCCAGGGATTTTGCCTGTTTCTGTAACGCTTCCATGCAGTCGCCGTCTCCGTAAATCGTCAGATGCAGGTGCATATCCGGCCGTTTCTGTCTGACAAGGGAAAAAGCCTCCAAAAGCAGGGCATGATTTTTCACCTGGTCCATACGCCCCACTGTGACAATCTCGTTTCTGCGCTTTCCGGAATAAGGCTCCCGCACATATTCCGGGGACAAGGGATTTGGCAAAATCCGGGACTTCTTCCGAACGGCTCCGGAAAAGAAGGCCTGTGCGCCTTCTGACTGGAATACAATGCCGTCCGCCAGCCCGAACAGCATTTTGGCCAGCAGTCCCATCCTGCCCGGGTATTCCCTGGCCGGTGCACTGCGCACGGAGACAAACACTTTTGTCTTTAAAAACAGACAGGCCAGTATGGCACGGAGATTGGTTTTTCCGATAAAGGAAACCAGCGCCGCAGCATGGGTTTTTTTCAAAAGTCTGCGCACCTGTGTAATCCGTCCCAGGGCATTACCCACACGCCCCGGTATGTTTCCTTTCCCATCCGCCGTCAGGACCACCTTCCTGATTCCAGCTTCCATGGGATATAACCCTTCGTCCGCTTCCAGCGTAACCATATAGACCTGCCAGCCCTGCCGGCAAAAATAATTGGCAAGATTCACAATCACCCGTTCTGCCCCGCCCCTGGTCAGTGTGGCAATATAAAATACAATGGTATTTTTCATTTACCCATTCCTCTGAGTTTCCATTCTATCTTTTTCCCTATGGTGCACAGGCTCTCTTCTCTGTGAAGAAGATCAATGACTTCATAGTGCTCATTCCGGTTATAAGTATGGATACCTATGGCGTTGACACCTGGTACGGAAAACTGCTCCGGCCTCAGCCTGCAGGCCTCATGCTCCTGAAAGCCGTCCTTGTCCAGCCGGTCTATTGCATACAGGATCAGTTCCTGTCCGTAATAATCCGTGCAGTTCTGCGCAGGGCGGTACAATTTCCCACCTTCGGTGTAAATCCCTCCACCGGGTCTGCTCTCTCTGGAAGGCAGCGAAGCATATATCTTTTCTCTGGAAACCACATGAAAACGGTCTGCTGCCAGCTCCAGGCAATACAATTCCAGACGTTCATCCGTATATGTAAACGCATAGTATGCATGGCACTCCCCGCTCCTGCCCTCCCCTGCGCGCACAAGGGTGGTATCCACAGCCTCCAGCGGCAAAATCTGTTCCACCCGCTCCCACTTTCCGGGGAAACAGGCGCAGCGGTACAGTCTTACTTCTCCTCCCTGACGGGTTTCCGGAAGCATATACGTATACTTTCCGTACCGGAACACCTGTGGATAGGAGAGGTGAAACGGCTCTTCCAATACCAAAAGGGGGCGCCCTTTGGGATCATCCAGATTCAGGCACCACAAAGTCCCCTTCATATCTGTCAGATCCTGTCTCTCATAAAACAGCCAGGTCTTTCCCTGATGGATAAACAGAAACGGGTCAGCCTGTGTTATAAACCGTTTCTGTGGCAACATCCTGAATCCGGATACATCCTCCGGAACAGCTCTGTTTTCCTTTCTCCTGCGATATGCAATTACCCAATATTCACAACGTTTCATCCGCTGAAACCGTTCTCTGAGACCACTCATGCAAGTTCCTCGTAGCTTTTTACCATTTCTCTGATATCAAACCCTTTTTCCGCAAACAGACGATATACCGGCGCTGTCCGCTGTTCCTTTGCCAGGGCGGCGATTCTCTCCGCCCACAAAGACGGCGGCGCCGACAGAGGCAGTCTGTACACAGAGGGCACCACATCTACATCCCCGGTAATCACATCCGACAAAAGACAGGGCAAGCCGCTGCACTGGGCTTCCACCACCGCAATCGGAAGTCCTTCATACTTTGACGGAAACAGAAAAACATCCATTGCCTGTAAAAGCGATGCCGTATCTGTCCGCACTCCGGTCAAGACCACATGCCTTGCCAGGCCAAGTGTATGCATCGCTTCTTCGATCCGGCTCCGCATTTCCCCGTCTCCCACAAATACCAGACAGGCCTCCGGACGCTTCTTCACCAGTTCGGCCAGAATTTCCAGCATAAACAGATGGTTCTTCACCGGAAGCAGATTGCCGATATGTCCAACCACCAGACGATGTTCCAGTCCTTCCCGCCGGCGTGTCTGGCTGCGCACGTCTGCGTCCCAGGCAAACTCCTCCAGTCGGATGGCATTGGGAATGACTTCATAATGCCTGTCACCATACAGCCAGGCACCTGCTTTATCAGAACAGGCAAACCGGCGGGTACACAGTGCATTGAGCATGGGCTGAAATATCCGGTGCATTCGCACATTGGGCGTGCTGGTGGAATGGGAATGGGCGATCCGCACTTTTGCCCCGCCCAGTTTTGCAGCCAGCAAGTCCAACGCCACTGTGGAAATATCCGTATGACGGAACACAATCCGATACCGGCCCCGTTTCACCACATTTCGGATTTCCCAAAAGTTCTTCACCGGGCTGACTGCTTTTCTCGTCACATAAAACAGCCGCCCGCCCAGCGCCCGGATTTCCTCATCAAAACTCACCTCCCGGTGTTCATGCACAATAAAATCAAACTGTACTCTGTCCCGGTCAATGTTTCTGTAAACATTCATAATAAAGTTTCCGATACCGCTGGGCGACATGGAACCTACGATATGAAGCATCCGTGTCATACATTATTTCTCCGATAAGTTTTCTTTATACCAGTCAATGGCAAGACTGATCCCCTGCTCAAAGTCATATTCCGGGGCATATCCCAGAAGTTCTCTCGCTCTGGATATATCTGCATTGGAATGTTTGATGTCTCCTGCCCGGTCCGGCCCGAACACAGGCTTCACATCCTTGCCCAGAGCCTTACACAGATGATCGTATATATCAATCAGGTATTCCCTGCCGCCGTAAGCGATATTAAACGCACCTCCCGCCGCTTCGGAGGGCGCCAGCGCCGCTTTGAAATTCGCCTCAATGACATTGTCAATATAGGTAAAGTCTCTGGACTGCTTCCCATCCCCGTTGATCACCGGCACTTCCCCGTGAAGTAACTGTCTGATAAATCTGGGAATGACCGCCGCATAAGCACCGTCCGGGTCCTGCCTTCTTCCAAACACATTGAAATAACGCATCCCGTAGGTGTCCAGTCCGTATAATTTCTTATACAGTTTTCCGTATTCCTCATCCACCCGTTTGGTCAGTGCATAGGGGGACAACAGATTTCCTTCCTGTCCCTCCACTTTGGGCAGTACCGGATGGTCCCCATAGACGGAAGAGCTGGAAGCATACACAAACTTTTTCACCCCCTGGCAACGGGCAGCTTCCATCATATTGAGCGTTCCCCGGATATTGATCTCTTCATACAAAAGCGGCATCTCAATACTCCTGGGCACGCTGCCCCAGGCTGCCTGATGCAGCACATAATCCACCCCTTCACAGGCTGCTTTACAGGTATCCGCTTCACGAATATCCCCTTTTATAAAAGTATAACCGGCTCTGTCTGCCAGAAAATCTATATTTTCCTGTTTTCCGGTGGAGAGGTTGTCCAGGCAGCGTACCTGATATCCCATCTCTGTCAGCGCGTCGCACAGGTTCGAGCCGATGAATCCGGCGCCCCCTGTTACCAGAAATACGCTGTCCTTTGGAAACTGTAATTCTTTATAACCCATGGCTTTTGTCCTTTCTTTTTTTCATATATGGCCCCGCTGCTTCCACGAGACACATCAGCCCTGCAATATAAAACAGCGCCGTATGATAAATCATATATCGAGAGAGACACATAATCATCAGTGCTGTGGCACAGACATTGGCACATATCATCAAAAGCGCAAACAACATCAAAAGCGCACCGCGGCTGCTTCTGTCCCGTCTGAGTAAACAGATTGTCAACGCCACCGCAAGAGCATACATACATGCCGCATAGATCCCCATAATCATACCGCTGGCCGCCACTGAACGGGTCAGCCCGCTGAGGACAGAAGCGGTATAATTGGAAAGATAAGCCCCTGCCAGCGCGGGAAACAATACCCTGTCCATCTGCGAAGCAATCCCCACCACATAGTTCAGTGCTTCCCCGTCCGGAATCCCCTGTGCCCGGGCATAGTCAAACAGACACGGCTGTTGAATCTCAAACCCGATTCTATCATAGTATTCCTCATAATGATATGCCTGATTCAGAATGCCGTCAGGCGCATACGCTCTGGTCATCCCCTCTGTTTCCATCTGGTCATGCATCTCCAGAAACAGACGACGCTGGGCCTCATCCATAAGCAGTGCACTGTCCTCTCTGTCTGAGAGATACAGCAGCGTGGTCAGCAGATTATAACTGCCGGTGGCTGCACCGGTATATCCCTCATGGGTAAGACCATTGTAAATCCCATTGCACACTGCCCGTCCGCCAAAGAACACCACAAAACCAAGTACCGGAAACAGCAGCATTTTCCATCTGCGGCATCTGATGCATTCAAACAATACCACCGCCAGCCATACCGCAAATGTCACCAGCATCTGATTCCTTGTCAAAGTCAACAGGAAGGACCAGATAAAAGCCGCTCCGTAATAACGCACCTTTTTCTCCTGTGCAAACAGTCCCTGTACCATACACCCGGTAAACACCGCAGACAGCGGAAATGTCAGTCCTTCAGTCAGAACTGCCTTATTCAATACCATATGAGAAGAAGAAGCCAGGGGTGTCAGCACATACGGGATCAATGTGCAAAGGCCGGTCAATCCAGTGAGCGGGAGCGACAGGGAAAATGTGTTTTGTATCACTCTGGTCAGATAACAGCAGGCCAGCCCTGCCGCCATGCTCTGAACAAACATGGCCACTCTGAGCGCCGGCCATGTAGTAATCAATTCCATTGCCTTTTCACTGTCAAGCTGCCCGGAACCGGCCAGCCACACAAGGGTATCCGGCTCCCGGAAAACAAACCGGAAAAATGCCAGGAACAGCGGATATAATGGTTCCCGTCCATTTTGCATGGAAACATAAGAACCGGAATCCGGATAGATGCCCACAGGTGAAATATACCAGAGTATCCCGAAAAATGCCAGAAAGGCGCCAGGCAGTATTATCTGCCCGACCCCTTCCCGCCAGTTTTTTCCTGTTGCCCTGCTTCTGTTTTCTCTCATTTCTCCAGCCATTTGATTACCTGGAAGCCTTCCGCATAGTCTATCCCGTTCTGGCGTCCATTATTCTCCGCATCATTTTTAAAATACGCAATCTTGTTTTCTTTTACCCTGCCGGAATCCGACTGATATTTCCGCATGGCGGCTTCCTTCTTATCCCATACATCGGAAATATCCACAAAAAAGTTGGCTGCAAAGGGTGTCTCCGACTGATACCAGGTACATCTGTATCCCAGTATCCGCTGGACATGTCTGCCCGCATGCAGAACCGCTCTTGCCAGCGCTCTGTGATCATGCTGTACATCACCCGGAAAATGTGTATAAATCAGATCAAACTTTTCTTTTTCCATCATATGGATCAGTTTTGCATTCAGTGTATCCTCGAACTCCAGATGCAGCGTTTCAAATCCGCCGCAGATCAGTTTCCCGCCCAGTATTTCCGCAGACTCCTGTGCGTTCCGAAAGACAACTTCATCCTTCCTGACTTCCATGCGCTCGGAATTCAGGAAGCCGGAGGTAGCTGCCACAAACAATGTAATTTTGTCCCCCTTCTGCTTATGCCTCAGAAGGGATCCTCCACAGCCGATTTCGATGTTGTTAAAGTGTGATCCCACTGCCAGTACGTTCATAACATCAGCCTCCTTTTATCTATTTTTCACCCAGCCAACATTGACTGTTTTCAGTCACAGCGCACGTTCCTGCCCCATGGCTGTTTCCAATGAATACTTAGAGTATACCATTTTTATCCATATTGCGCAATTATGGTTTCATTCCGGTCATTGTATCCCTTACAGCCTCCAGTACAAATATCCCGCCTGTTCATATGCCTGCCGGTCCAGCATTCCTTTAATATCCGCCAGCACCTTTGCTCTGCCATGGTCTGCAT
>ERZ778511.1936-NODE-1936-length-12531-cov-3.071738_pt1 | contig 12531 bp, 12 predicted proteins | sample MGYA00510347_ERZ778511 | MGnify/ENA primary metagenome ERZ778511 (study PRJEB29527, sample SAMN07138967) | mouse gut metagenome | material: feces | host: mouse | place: China:Nanjing | collected 2016-01-25 ...
GGTGCTGAGATCCATCAAGTAGGATCCATGCGCATGGGGTTGTTAGCCAAGCATCGCGATCTGGATTTCCACATCGATTCCGACGCAATCGACATCCGGTCAGATTTTGAGGTGATGGGACGTCTTGCGGCTCTGCCGGGCATCCTCCGCATCGAATACGGTAATCTGCTCAATACTGATGAAGCGTGTGTGGAATGGCACGCATGGTATCGGGACGCCGAAGATGACGACAGCGAGGCATGGCAAATCGACATGATTCACATCCGTCGTGGTTCTCGTTATGACGGCTATTTCGAGAAAGTCGCCGACCATATCGCAGCCGCACTGAATGATGAACAGCGCGAAGCAATTCTACAACTGAAATTCGAAACGCCCAATGAGTTAAAAATCATGGGCATCGAATATTATCAAGCTGTTATCCGCGACGGCGTGCGCACATGGGACGAGTTCGCTGCATGGAGGCAAGCGCATCCGGTCGAGGGCGTTGTAGAATGGATGCCGTAAAACAACCTCGCCGCTGTCCCGCCCTATCACAGGCCTCCGCAATCGCCCCTTACCCGCAGAATACGAACAAAGCCCCGAAAGCAGGCAGGCTTTCAAGGGCTTTGTTCGGGCCTCGGGGTACTAATCTCTCTATGGCGGCCCGAATGATTCGATGCAAAACCGGAATCCCGCATTTCGAAATCGAATCCGATCCGTCCGCATAGGAATGCCCAAAAGCTCCATTCACAAAGGCTCGCCGTACAATACGCTGTAACGATAGAAATCGACGACCGATGGCTCCGTTCTCCGCAGATGCGCTCGAAAAAGATTCTTCCGTATGGGGAAGTTGCAAGGCTGGTCTTCTGGCTCGTCCCGTCCGCAACGCCTTCCCGGTCTCGAAAGACCAGTGGCTCAGAAAATGTTGCGGCACTCCGGAGGACTCACAGCAGCGGGAACTGCTGCCGATTCACACGGCATTCCCATTCAATCGCGCCGGACGCCGACGTCCTTTGCGAACCATTGCAATGCAAAGTTAAGAAATAAATTCGTATCTTTGCCCTCGCAAACCAAAAAAAAAAAAAAAAAGATGAAACACGCATACGTTTTCCCGGGCCAAGGCGCCCAAGCGGTCGGCATGGGCAAGGATTTGTACGACAACATGCCCGCCGCAAAGGAATTGTTCGAAAAAGCGAACGAAATCCTCGGTTTCCGCATCACGGACATCATGTTCGCCGGCACGCCCGAAGAACTGAAACAGACCAAAGTGACGCAGCCTGCCGTATTCCTGCACTCGGTCATCATGGCCAAGGCGCTCGGCGTCGAACCCGATGCCGTTGCCGGACACTCGTTGGGTGAGTTCTCGGCGCTCGTTGTTGCCGGTGCCCTGTCATTCGAGAACGGTCTGAAACTCGTTTCGAAACGTGCCCAAGCCATGCAGGCAGCCTGCGAGGCACAGCCCGGAACAATGGCTGCCATTCTCGGATTGGACGACAAGACAGTCGAGGAAATCTGCGCATCGACCGAAGGTGTCGTCGTGGCAGCCAATTATAACTGCCCGGGACAACTCGTCATCTCGGGTGCCGTCGAGGCTGTCGATGCGGCCTGCGAGAAAGCGAAAGCGGCCGGTGCCCGTCGGGCATTGCGTCTGCCGGTCGGCGGAGCATTCCACTCGCCGCTGATGGAACCGGCGAAGCATGAGCTGGAAAAAGCGATCAACGACGCACCGTTCCAAACGCCGACCTGCCCCATCTATCAGAATGTGGATGCCAAGCCCTACAGCGATCCGGCCGCAATCAAAGCTAATCTGATCGCCCAGTTGACGGCCCCCGTTCGCTGGACTTATATCGTGCAAAATATGCTGACCGACGGTGTGACGGAATTTACGGAACTCGGCCCCGGCAATGTACTGCAAGGACTTATCAAAAAAGTGGATGCCAAAGCGACGGTCGAATCGAAGTCGACCTTGTAAATACAATTTCCGATACAAGAAAAGCGCGTGTTTTTCAACACGCGCTTTTCTTATACCCGCAAGCTATGCAGCAAGACAAAATCGTACATTTTTTTCCGATTACACATTGCATTTATTAAATATATTTATTAATTTTGCAAGGTAAATTAAAAACGCGAGAAGAAAGATGACTTCACTGACCGAGTTTTTCAACAATCACGAAGAAGATGCCTTGAAGGGAATTTCCCACAAAAACAACATCATCAAACGCAATATCATCGCGCACATGGCCGTCAACGGCGAATGCACCCTCTCGGAACTGACCAAGGAGTTGCACATCAGCGTACCGACCATCACCAAACTGGTACAGGAATTGGTCGATGAGAATATCGTGAGCGATTTAGGCAAAGTGGAAACTCCGGGCGGACGCCGCCCCAACATCTTCGGACTGGCGAGTTCGGCCATCTATTTCGCAGGCGTAAACGTCGGGCGAGACAACATGACCTTTCTGATTACCGACCTGCAAAACAACATCATCAAGGAGGAGAACGACAGCACGTTCGAACTGTTCGACCGACCGCAGTGCATGGAACATATCTGCACGAACATCGAACATTTCATTTCGACCTGCGGCATAGACCGCGGCAAGATTCTCGGGTTGGGTGTCTGCATGACGGGACGTGTCAATCCTGACACGGGCCGCAGCTACAAATACTTCACGTCGAGCGAACAATCACTGCGCGACATGCTCGAAGAACGGGTCGGCATCCGCGTGCTGCTCGAAAACGACACCCGCGCCCGCTGCTATGCCGAATACACCTGCGGCAAGTCGAAAGACGAAAGCAACGTACTCTATCTGCACATGGGTCGCGGCGTAGCCATCGGTATCATCGTCGACGGACAGCTCTACTACGGCAAAAGCGGGTTCGCAGGCGAATTCGGACACATTCCGTTCTTCGACAACGAAATCATCTGCTCGTGCGGTAAAAAAGGATGTCTGGAAACCGAGGTCTCGGGTATCGCCATCGAAGAAAAGATGCACCGACTGATCGAAAAAGGCGTCAATACCATTCTTCGGGAGCAATACGCACAACAGAAACCCATCCACATCGACGAAATTATCGCAGCAGCGAAGAACGATGACAATCTTTCCATCGAACTCATCGAGGAAGCAGGCGAGAAGGTCGGCAAAGCGGTGGCCTTCCTCATCAATACGTTCAATCCGGAGACTGTCATCGTCGGCGGCAACATGGCCGCGGCAGGCGACTATCTGATGCTGCCACTGAAATCGGCGACCAACAAATATTCGTTGAACCTCGTCTACAAGGACACGAAATTCCGCCTTTCGAAGATGTCGGAGAATGCCAGCGCTTGGGGCGTGGCGATGTTGATCCGCAATAAAATCATCGGACTTTGACACCACTCGAAGGGACGCTTATCCGATTGCGGGCCGTGGAGCCGCAGGACATCGAACCGATGTACCGGTGGGAGAACGACCCATCCATCTGGCAGGTGAGCGGTACGACAGCGCCGTTTTCGCGCCATGTGTTGGAGCGCTTCGTCGAAGAACAACAGTTCGATATTTTCCAGACACGCCAGCAACGGTTGATTATCGAAACTCTCGCCGACGGATGGATTGTCGGGGCTCTCGACCTGTTCGAACTCGACACACTGAACGCACGGGCCGGAATCGGCATCTTGATTCATCCGGCGGATGCCCGCGGCAGAGGGTACGCCACAGATGCCATCGCAACGGTCTGCCGATATGCCCGCGAGGTATTGCGGTTGCATCAGCTTTGGTGCAATGTCGGCGCAGCGAACAAATCCAGCCTTGCCTTGTTCTGCAAAGCTGGATTTGTTGCCGTGGGCACGAAACGCGACTGGCAATGGGCCCCCAACGGATACGCGGACGAAATCCTGTTTCAAAAGATTCTGGCCTGACACAGAAAGAGCCGGCTACACAAGCAGCCGGCTCTTTTCATAATACCGTAATCAACCGTTACAACCGGCGCGAACCGTCGGAAATCACCACATCATAGATTTTCGGTTCATGGCCGTATTCGGCATTGAATTTCGCTTTTGCCGTAGCGATGAAATCATTGTAAAGCTCTTTCTTTACCAAATTGATGGTGCAGCCACCGAAACCGCCGCCCATGATACGCGAACCTGTCACGCCGCATGCCTGCGCAACCTCGGCAAGGAAATCCAATTCGACGCACGACACTTCGTAATCCTTCGAAAGGCCCCAATGGGTTTCGTACATTCTCTTGCCGACCGTTTCATAATCATTCCGCTCCAACGCATCGCAGACGTCCAGCACCCGACGCACTTCGCCGATGACGAAACGAGCCCGTTTGTAATCCTCCTGCGTGATTTCGGGTGCGACCTCTTCGAGCATCGCCATATCGGCGTCACGCAGGAACTGCACATGCGGGTGCTTCTTCTGCATGGCAGCGACGACCCGTTCGCACGACTGTCGACGTTTGTTGTAGGGCGAATCAACCAGTTCGTGTTTCACGCGTGAATCGACCAACACCAGTTTAAAACCGTGCGCCTCGGGGTCGAACGGGAAGTAGGCAAACTCCATCGACCGGCAATCCAACCGCATCAAACATCCCGCCTTGCCAAAAACCGAGGCGAACTGATCCATGATGCCGCAATTCACACCGCAATAGTTATGTTCGGTCGACTGGCCGATCCGCGCCAGTTCGAATTTGTCGATGCCACAGTGGTAAAGCTCGTTCAGTGCAAAAGCATAAGTCGATTCCAGCGCCGCAGACGAAGACATACCAGCACCAAGGGGCACATCGCCGGAAAAGACAGTATCGAAACCACCGATTTTACCGCCCCGTTTCTGGATTTCGCGACAAACACCGAAAATATAGCAGGCCCAGCCTTCCTTCGGCTTGTCCTCCTCGTTCAAACCGAAAGAGCTCTGCTCACCGAGGTCGAGCGCATAAGCATTCACCTTGTCCGTTCCGTTGAGCCGGATGGCAGCAACGATACCTTTGTCGACAGCACCCGGAAAGACGAATCCGCCGTTGTAATCCGTATGCTCGCCAATCAGATTGATGCGTCCCGGAGAGGTGAACAACTCGGCACCCTTGCCGTAGAGTTCCTCGAATTTCTTGCTGACTTTCTGTTTCATTTATGGTTGAATTTTAAGGTTCTCGGTCGGTTATGTTAACGAAGATACACAAAAACCTGCGAACTTCCAAATCCGGACATCACCCGCGTATCGAATAGCTGCGCAGCTCCCGTTCGAGTTCTTTCTCGCGACCGCCGGTCAAGCGGTCGAGCAGCGCATGGAATCGGGGCGAATGGTCGTGATGTACCGTGTGACAAAGTTCGTGCAGAAGCACGAAATCACGCAAATGTTCGGGTAGAGCCATCAGAAAGAGGCTCAACGAAATAGTGTTCCGGCTCGTACAGCACCCCCACTTCGTCCGCGCAAGACGAATCGTCACACCGGTATATTTCAGTCCGGTTTGCTGTGCAAGCCGTTCGAGACGAACCGGAAGATCGGCTTTGGCTGCTCGGCGTAATTCCTCGATGCGCTCCCGCGCTTCGTCCGGAGGCAACGACGGCTCAACCGGCGTTCGGGCGGTCACTCGCTGTCGAGCCTGCTCGACCCACGCGACTTTGGTTTCCAAAAACGCCCAAGCCTGTCGCTGCGAAGTCTGCTGCGGATAGGTCAGACGCACCTTACCACCCCGTCGCACGCTTATCGTAATACGTCGAGCCCTCGCAGATCGAACGCATTCGACTTCACCCAAGACCGGATGGGTCATCGCATCATGAACAATTCGACCGTCGCGCCGCAACATCCGTAAGTCGTCGAATCGCGGCGCTCCACCTTGATACTCCGGAACAAAACACGTACCCGTTCGTCGCGGTAATCCAAGAATCGCAAAGCCTGCTCTCGGTCCAGTTCGGAAAGCGCATCGAAAGCCACACCCGTTCGCTCCATCTGTCGTCTAACAAGCTCCTCTCCAGAGATCGTAAGCAGCTCCCGACCGCAATACATCACACGCAACGTATCGGATTTGAATAATGCGCCATTCTTCTTGTTCCGACTCCACTGCTGGTCGAAATTCGTACAAATATAGTGATACGCCGCATCATTCCGGAAACGGGCGTTCCGCGGCAATTCGACTTCAGATACGGGGTCAACTGCAATGACCTCCACGACCGAATCGGTTTTCCATGGCAACAAATCGTACTCTAAAGACCAAATGCCGCGTCCCCCCAAACCCTGAACCGTTCGGAAAGAAGCATCGCGCTCATCGATATACCGCATCGCCGAAAAAAACTCCGCATAATCAGACCGCCTCACCGTATCGGCCAACGGCACACGTCGCTCGACGAAACGACCCGCAGAATCGAGCATACCCAATTCGCGACCCAACCGCTCGAAACGCGCGTGCTGAGAACGCAACCCGATACGCGCCGGAGAAAGAGGCGGCACATAAGCCGTGAGTGCAAAAAGCACGAATGCCGAAGCGAACAGCCACGCATATCGTCCCGATCGCAGAAAGAAAATTACGACAGCAAAAGTCATCACAATACCGCATACAAGCAGGTAAACGCGCGGAGCAGTCAATCCATATTCGCCGACACGACGCACGAAGCCGATCCAGAAAAGCAATGCTGGCACGAGCATAACGAGACCGAAACGGCCGTAAAACCATTCAGCAATACGTTTACTGACGAGTTCGCGCAACATCCGCACAACGAAAGCTGTCGCCATGAAGCCGAATACCAAATAAGCTACGCCACCGCGCGGCAACGACCAAGCAAACAGAATCTTGGCGGCATAGAGATGCAACAGACTGGCATAGATAATCAAAGCGGGTGTGAAAATCCAATTCACCAGCACTTCACCGATACGCGACAAACGACTCTCTGCCATCTCCCATCGATCGAGCAACATCAGAAAGAGAATCGGAACAATCAGAAAATTCGCTACCGGGCAAACATCGACCGACAGACGGGCAATCCACCGCACATCTTCGAATCCGAAAATATAGGCTGCCGACCAAAGCGTCGCTTGAAACAGACCCAACGCGACATTCGCCAAAAGCAATGCCACGACAGCCGCCCTCAAATAGAGCACAGCATCGGCTGAAAAACGGCGATTGTCCCAACCTCGGCGACATAGCAACAAGGCCAACGGCACGAGAATGCCGAGCGTCACAGCAAATTGTTCCGTAGCAATCCATTCCTGCAAGCCAGACCAACAGAGCAATGGAACGATCGGCATCCAAATCACATAATAGACCCGTCGCCACGGACCGTTTCCGGCCCACGTATTAACCACGAGCGCCCCGAACGAAAACAACGGCAAAATCCACAGACACCGGACCGAAAAAAACGGGAATTCGTCAGCTTCCGTCCACCAGATAAACAATGCCGTCAAAACAGTCTGCAAAGCAACCTCGACAGGATAACGCCGAACGACACGCCCAAACCCACTGCGGAGCTCGGCCAAATATTTTCCGATTTTCCCTTTCATAACACAATTTTGTTTAAGCGCCTAATTCCCCGATTCGCTGCCGCACGACTTCGAACAACATAACGGCAGCGGCGGCCGAAACATTCAAAGACTCGATGTGTCCGATGAGCGGAATGGCAACCTGTTCGTCGCAAAGTTTCAGCACCTCTTTCGAGATGCCCGTATCCTCGGCCCCCATGACCAATGCGGTCGGATTGCGGAAATCGGCATCGTAAAGCACCTTGCGGCTTTTTTCCGTAGCCGCGACAATTTGGAATCCCTCGGTCTGCAACTGTTTCAGCGTGTTGCGGATCGATCCGACCCTGCAAACGGGAATCGTCGTCAGTGCACCGGCCGACGAACGAATCGCTTCCGCATTGACGGGTGCCGAATTTTTCAACGGTGTAATCAATCCATGCGCGCCGGCGCACTCAGCCGAACGGGCAATCGCTCCGAAATTGCGGACATCGGTCACACCGTCGAATACTACGACCAACGGCGTTTCGTCGTCGGGCACCCGCTCCAAAATATCGGCCAACTCAACATAGGCGATAGCAGCGGTCTGCGCGACTACGCCTTGATGATTGCCGCGGATCAACCTGTTCAATTTTTCCACGGGCACTTCCTGCCAACGCAGCCGATGCCGCGCGCAAAGGTCTTTCAACTCCTGCATCAACTGACCGTCGGCCCCCTTGCGGATGTAGAGTTTTTCGATTTGCCGTCCGGCTTCGATGGCCTCGGCCACGGGCCGAATGCCGAAAATAAGATTATCGTTCATATCATTCTATGGTTCCCATGTTTCGACTTTTACGCTGTCGAACAACTTCAGAAAAGCATCATTGTATTCGAAAAAATCGACTGTTCCGTCTTTTCCCAACCTACTGTGTATCTTCCGGTTGATATGATTGCTTAAAAGTTGATACAACCGTGCATATGCTCGTTCGATACTGTCAGGGCCACTGAGTTCCAAATCGATCTGCGACAACGAGCGTTCAGGATATTCAACCCACAGATGCCGCACCTCATCGGTATAACGGTCGCCACTTCGGGTCATGATGTCGGCTATACGTATAAGTACTGAATCGGTTTCGCTGCAATCATAAAGATACGACGATTCCTCTCTGCTCTTGTATACGATATAGTGACGTTCCAGTTGCTGCTCGGCCCACTTCAAAAACAATTCGCGCATCGCTCCCCATGGCTCCCCGTCAAGCCACGCAAGGGCCGAAAGGCTGTCGAGCACACGGCCTCGAAAAAATTCAACCTCTTCCGCATCGGTACAACGATCGAAGTTCACAAATATAACGGGGCCGTCGAAAATGACCCGACGTACATTTTCAACAGCCGAGCGATTCAACGAACCGGAAGCGAAATAACCAGTATATTCAGTACAACCTTCTTCGAAAACGATCGAATCTACCCGCTTCGCTTCGATAACCACCGGATCCTGCGACCGAAAAGATGATTGCGAAGATCGTCCGGTACATCCGGCACCGAACACCAGCATCGCAACTAACAACAATCCCGGCTTTCCCATACTGTGTGTCATTGCTCCCCTACGATTTCCAATTCGTACGACGCCTTTTCCCACTCGTGCATCTGATGGTCGTAACGGGTTTTCAGATCATTGTAAGTTTTATAATCGGCCTCGTCGTAAGCGGCTGCGGATGCAAACTTCGCATCGTAGGCCGCAATCTGCCGCTCGATATCGGCCAAACCGGCCTCGATCGTCTCCACCGCCTTGCGCAACTTGCGCAACAACTTTTCCTGCTCCTTTTTCTGCTCGTAAGAAGCCTTTCCCGAAACCGACGCCGTATCCGCCGGTGCGTTCGGCAGGGAGGCTATACTACCCTGCCTGCCGACAGAACCCACAACAGCGGATTTCCCGCCCGAAGCATCGCGACGCTCCAATTCGTGCAACGACTCGAGTTTGCGTTTTTCGAGGAAATAGTAGATACCACCCAAGTATTCGCGCACGCCGCCGTCGCGGAACTCGTAAACCTTGTCGACCATCCCGTCGAGAAACTCACGGTCATGCGAAACGACGACCACCGTGCCGTCATACTTCATGATAGCACTTTTCAGAATGTCTTTCGACCGCATGTCCATGTGGTTGGTCGGCTCGTCGAGCACCAGCAGATTGCGCGGTTCGAGCATCATGCGGGCCATCGCCAAACGTGCCCGCTCACCGCCCGAAAGCACCTTCACTTTCTTGTCGATGTCCTCGCCGCGGAACAGGAATGCGCCGAGAATATCCCGCAAACGCGTCCGGATGTCGCCAACAGCCACCCGATCCAACGTATCGTAGACCGTGAAATCGCCGTCCATCAAGTCGTCCTGATTCTGCGCGTAATAACCGATATTGACATTGGCTCCGATACGCACCGAACCCTCCGTCGGCGTAAGTTGACCGACGAGCATCCGGGCCAGCGTTGTTTTACCCTCGCCGTTACGTCCGACCAACGCAATGCGATCGCCCTTTTCGATGACGAAATTAGCCCCGCTGAACACATGTTTCGCCCCGAACGACATACCGACCTCGTTGATTTCGGCAACCACCTGCCCCGAACGAGGCGCCGGCGGGAATTTGATGTTCAATGTCGCCAAATCTTCCTCCTCAACCTCCAAGCGTTCCAGTTTTTCGAGTTGCTTGATGCGCGACTGCACTTGGTTCGATTTGGTCGGTTTGTAGCGGAATTTCTCGATGAACTCCTCTGTTTTTTCGATCATCCGCTGCTGGTTTTCGTAGGCTGCCAGCTGCTGTGTGCGGCGTTCGGCCCGCAACACGACGTATTTCGAATAGGAAACCTTGTAATCGGTGATATGGCCTAACGAAAGTTCGACCGTACGGTTCGTCACATTATCCAGAAAAGCACGGTCGTGCGAAATCAACAGCACGGCACCATTGTAATTGCGCAGATACTCCTCCAACCACTGAATGGATTCGATGTCCAAATGATTGGTCGGCTCGTCCAGCAGAAAAATCGACGGACGCCGCAACAAGAGTTTCGCCAACTCGATACGCATTCTCCAACCGCCCGAAAATTCGCTTGTCGCGCGGACGAAATCCTCACGTTTGAATCCGAGACCGAGCAACGTTTTTTCGATATCGGCATCGCGCGTCTCACCGCCCAAAATATGGTAGTGGTCTTGCGCATCGTTCAGCCGATGGAGCAGCTGCTCATAAGCGGCACTCTCGTAATCCGTCCGCTCGGAGATTTCGCGGGTCAAGGATTCGATTTCGGCCTCCAACCGCAATACCTCCTCGAACGCTTTGGCCGCCTCCTCGACGAGCGTTGTCGTGTCGTGCACCCGCATCTGCTGGGGCAGATAGCCGATCGTGCATTCGCCATTGATGGTCACGGCTCCCGACGTAGGTTGCTGCTCGCCGGTGATGATGCGCAACAAGGTCGTTTTTCCCGCGCCATTGCGCCCGACCAGACCGATACGGTCTTTGGGATTAATCAGAAACGAGATGTTGTCGAAAAGCGTCCATCCACCGTAACTGACTGTTAAATTATCGAGTGAAATCATTGTATGTCAAATGTGTAACAAATCGTAAATTGCCGTTTCGGGATCTTCTGCGCCGAATACGGTACTCCCCGCCACCAAAACATCGGCACCGGCATCGAAGATCTCGCGGGCATTCTGCAAAGTAATACCGCCGTCGACCTCGACCAACAACGCCGGATTGCTATCGGCTGCCATCCGACGCAATGCACGAATCTTATCGAGTGATTCGGGAATGAATCGTTGTCCGCCGAATCCTGGTTCGACACTCATAATCAACACCATATCAACTATCTGAAGCCATTTTCGCACGGTTTCGACGGGCGTTGCAGGCTTGATCGTGATGCCGACACGCGCCCCACTCGCGCGTATCAGTGCAATGCAGCGGGCAGGGTCGGCGCAGGCTTCGAGGTGGAACGTCACCATATCGGCCCCCGCTTGAGCGAAACGCTGCACATAGCGTTCCGGCTCGACGATCATCAAATGCACGTCAAGCAGCTTGCGGGTCGCCTTGCGCACGGCTTTCAGCACGGGAAACCCGAATGAAATGTTGGGGACGAACACGCCGTCCATCACGTCGACATGCACCCACTCAGCCGAACTGCGGTCGAGCATGCGAACCGCGCGGTCAAGGTGACCGAAATCGGCCGAAAGTATCGAAGGGGCAATAATGCGTCGCATTTTTATTAATAACAACTATGGCACTTGACTTAATGGCAGTAAGGATAAAGGCTCCTACCCCCGAACCTGTTCTGCAAAGATAGCGCAAGCCGAGCGCTAAACCAAAAATAATCGTTACTTTTGCCGATATGAACAGCCTCATCATTTCGACAATCATCCTTCTCGCCCTCCTTGCGGCTACAGCTCTTGCTTCGCTCTACTTTCAACGACGGGAAAAAGTTCGGCTTCTCGAGGAAATCGAACGTCTGCGCGATGAAAAAAACGCATTGGACGCAGCCCGAACCGAAGCCGAAACGGAAATCCGCCGTCGGATGGATGAACACGCCCGCACGACAGCAGAACTGGCTGCCGTGAAAGCTGCCACGGAAACAGAACTGGCTGCCCTACGCCGCAAAACCGAAGAACAACGCGAGACCGAACAACAGGAACGCAAAAAAGCCGAGGAGACCCTGCGCCTGCAATTCCGTAACTTGGCAAATGAGATTTTCGGAGAACAGTCGCAACGCTTCCGCGAAACCAACAAAGACGCGCTGGATCTGTTATTGAAACCGTTCCGCGACAACATCACTGATTTTCGCAAGCGGGTCGAGGAGATTTACACGACGCAGACATCGCAGCGAGGCGAACTGAAAGCCGAACTGAAAAATCTGATGGAACTCAACCGGCGCATCACGACCGAGACAACCAATCTGACCAATGCACTCAAAGGCAATTCGAAAGTGCAGGGAGATTGGGGCGAGATGCTGCTCGAAACCATTCTCGATAGTTCGGCTCTGACCAAAGGCATCCACTACGAAACGCAATACAACGTGAAAGACGAAGAGGGCCGTAACCTGCGACCGGACGTCGTGCTGCATCTGCCGGACAAAAAGGAGATCGTTATCGACTCGAAAGTCTCTCTGACAGCATTCGTAGC
>ERZ778511.1939-NODE-1939-length-12510-cov-5.821036_pt1 | contig 12510 bp, 14 predicted proteins | sample MGYA00510347_ERZ778511 | MGnify/ENA primary metagenome ERZ778511 (study PRJEB29527, sample SAMN07138967) | mouse gut metagenome | material: feces | host: mouse | place: China:Nanjing | collected 2016-01-25 ...
ACTTTGGCTTGGAGGACACGGACCTCCAGCGGTTTATCAAGGACGGTTCCAGCGAGGACCAGGTCCGGGCCTTTATCCTTGAGAAGCTCCGCCAGGACAAGCCCCCTCTGACCACCGGCATCCACGTCACCGAGAGCGGGGAGGATGAATTTAGGCGGGATGCCGCCGAGGGCCTCCTGCTCCGGGGCGGCGTTGAGCTTGAAAAGCCCTCAGAGGGCGCAAGCCATTTTTCCCACATGACCCTGCGGGACCTCGCTATTGAGTGCCTGGAGAGGGCCGGGGTTGCGGAGGCCCGTCACATGAGCGGCGACAGCCTCCTGCAGGAGCTTTTCTCCCGGCAGTATTTCAACCCCACCGCCGCCTTTCCTTCCATTTTGGACAACGCCATCGAAAAAGCGTATGTCCAGGGCCACCGCACCGCCGCCGTCACCTTCGACCAGTGGACCCGCAAGGGCAGTTTGAAGGACTTCAAGGTCCATGATAACAACTACCTGGCCGGTCCCATCGGTGACTTTTTGGAGGTCCCGGAGGGCGGAGAGCTGAAGAACGACAAGCCCACCGACGCCAAACTGCCCACCCGCCGGATTAAGACCTATGGTAAGCAGTTCACCCTTTCCCGGCAGGCGTTCATTAACGACGATATCGACCTTGTGACCCGCATCCCCGCCCGTTATGCCGCCGCCGCCCGGAGGACGATCAACACCCAGTGTTACACCATCCTCATGCAAAACCCTAACATTTACGACGGCAAGCCGCTTTTCCATTCCAGCCACAAGAACATCCTGACCACCGGCACCGGCATCACCCAGGCGGCGGTCCAGGCTATGATCCTGGCCCTTTCCACCCAAAAGGACGAATTTGGTCAGCCCATCATTGTGCGGCCCGGTAAGATCATTGTCCCCGCCGGTTTGGACTTTGATATTTACACCCTGTTCAATAGCCCCACCATTCACACCAGCGGCAACACCCAGGCCGTCAACCCCCTGTATCAGTACCGGGATCTCCAGATCATTGCAGACCCCACCATTAACGCCCTTGCCGGGGGCTTTGGGAACGTGATGCCCTGGTGGATGACCGCCAACACCACCGACAGCGGTTTTATTGAGGTTGACTACCTCAACGGCCAGGAGGTACCCACCATCCGCCGGATGGAGACGCCCGGGCAGCTCGGCTTTGTTTGGGACATCTACCTTGACTGGGGCATCAACGTGATGGACTACCGGGGAGCCATCAAGAACCCCGGCGTCCAGATCAACAGCCCCCTGTAATATGAGGAAAGGAGACAAAGCACCATGACGAAAGCGGAATACCTCCAGAGAGGCGAAAGCCTCGACTACACCAACGCCACAGAGGACACCATCCCCGACGGGGCGCTGGTCACTATTGGGAGCCGTGTCGGCGTGACCGGCTGCCCTATTCCCCCCGGCAGGACCGGGAGCCTCCACGTGGTTGGCGTTTTCGAGATCAAAAAGACCGGCACCGCCGCCATTGAGATGGGACAGACCGTCTATTTTGACGGTACCGGCATCACGGACGCCGCCGACAACGGCAAGACCGACAGCACCAAAGAAACCTATACCGTCGCCGGTTACGCCGCCGCCCCCGCCGCCGCCGGGGACACCGCCATCCTGGTCCAGATCAATGGCTGATAAACTGGTCGCCCTTGACCACATCAAGGTCGGTTTCCGGGAATACGGCCCAGGGGACACCCTCCCCTCGGGCCACCCGGACGCCGCCGCCTGGGTAGAGAGTGGAGCCGCCACCTGGAGGCCGGAAGACTACCAGCCCCCGGCGTGGGTAAGGGCAAAGAGGGCAGCAGCTACCCCAGGCCTCCCCGGTACCGCAGTAGGCGGGGAGGCTACCGGGGAGGATTTGGTGGGCCGGGTACCCATGACGGAGCAAAGGAGGCGTTACCCGTGGGCTTGAGCTTTAAGGAAATTCTACAACAGGATGTAAAGGCCGTATTCCTCAACCCTTTGGAATTTGGGGAAACGCACCTTGTCAACGGTAAGCCTATGACCATCGTCTCGGACGACATTGAGAACATAGAGCGGGAAAAGAAAATGAAGTCCAGCATGGACGGAATTTATACCCGGCAAGTGTTCTTTTACGTTGCCTCCGCTGATTTTGGCTCCTTCCCCAAGCAGGGCGGCATTATTGACCTTGACGGCCAGAAATACACCGTTGTGGACGCCACCGACGAATGCGGCATTTACGCCATAACGATGGAGGCCAACAAGAGCCACGGGGGCCGCAGGGCATGAGGCAGAAGGTGGACACCGACCGTGGCCTGTTGGTAATTGAGTACGACGGCGCACTCGTTGACGCCGTAGGCCACGCCCTGGGCGACCTCAAAAGCCAGCGTTTCAAGGTTCTTAAAAACGCCGTCAATGCCACCGCAAAACAGGCGCAAAAGGACCTTGTGGAGAGGGCGCAAGCGGAATATACCGCAAAGAAAGGGCCGCTCAAAAAGGCCACCACCATCAAGAAAGGGACCGATTCAAAGCCGGAGGCCACCATAACCGTAAAGGGTGCCACGCTTGAACTGCGGGAGTTTAAGACCTCCGCACCAAAGAGCGGGGCAAAGGCCAAAATCCTAAACAGCAGCACCCTAAAGCTCATTCAGTCGCAAAAGGGCGGCAGGGCGAAAGCCTTTCTCGCCACCTTTGAGAGCGGCCACACGGCCATCGTGCAGCGGCAGGAAGGAGAAACCTACCGGCGGGACGGCGCAAAACGGCAAGCAAAGTATGGCCGTCATATTGATATGACCCGCATAAAAAAGCTCCTTTCCATTTCTTTCCCGAAAATGGTAGGAGGCTCGGCGGTTTTGGGAGAGTTAGGCCCCAGCATTTACGACACCCTGCTTGAGAACGTGAACAAGGAAATTAGGAGGGTGATGCGGACATGAATACAAGGGAACTACATATCGCCCTCCTGGATGATCTTGAGGTCCTTTTTAAGGACCGTCCTTTTAAGACCCCGCACGAAACGATGGAGACGCCCAAAACCTACCCGCAGGATTTGCCGCCGCATGACGCCCAGAGCGAGGAAGACCCTTTTCCTTACATCATAGTGCGGCTTGACCAGGGCGGCGTGGACACTCCGACGGACCCCCACAAGGCAAGGGTTATTTTGGTTATCGGCATCTATGACGACGGCCTCCTTGACTTTAGGGAGCCGCCCCCGGAGGACGGGGAGTGGGACAACCGCAACTTTGGGACTATGGCCGTCCTGGAAGTGATTGAGCGTATACAAGAGCATTACGAAAAGCAGCCATCCCTATGCGGCGGGAAATTCTACTTTGACGGCCCCTTTCATTGGGCTTTGCAGGATGAAAACAGTTTTCCCTATTACATCGGAGCTTGTGACCTCACCTTTACCCTTGCGGCACCCCGCAAAGAAAGGAGCAAATTTACATGAGCAAGACCCAAAAGACCATGTATGTCGGCCCCACCCTTGAGGCCATTGCCGCCCGAAACACGGTCTTTGAGAAATTGCCGGATGCGCTGGAGGCGGCGATCAAAAAGCGGCCTTACCTTTCCGGGCTTTGCGTTCCCATTCCCAGCCTCGCAAAGGCCCTCCAGCAGATCGACCGGCAGCAGGGCAGCATTTACACCCTATATAGCAAGGCGGAATCCGAGAAAGCCGCCATTGAGAAAGGAGAGTAAAAACGATGGCATTTCAGCATGGCGTCCGAGTATCGGAACAGCCCACCAGCCTGATCGCCCCCGTTTTGGGTACCGCAGGGCTGCAGGTCGTTTTCGGTACCGCCCCCGTCAATCTGGCAGACGACCCCTATAGCGTGACCAACACGCCGGTCATTGCCTACTCCTGGCCCGAGGCCGTGAAAAAGCTCGGCTATTCGGCGGACTACGCAAAGTATACCCTTTGTCAGTCCATGTATGCCAGTTTCCAGCTTATCGGCGTTGCCCCGGTCGTTTTCGTAAACGTTCTGGACCCCAAGAAGCACAAGAAAACCATTGAGGCCCAGACCGTCACCGTTGAGGATATGGAGGCCCTTGTCCCCGTGACCGGCCTCCTGTTGGATACCGTAAAGGTTTCCGTCCCCGCCGGAGACAGCGGTACCGCCACCCTGCTGGCAAAGGATACCGATTACCTCTTGAGCTTTGACGACGACGGCCAGGTGCTTATTACCTTGACCGCCGCCGGAGCCGGGGCAGCGGCAACCACCCTCTCCGTTGAGGGTACCGCCATTGACCCGGACGCCGTAAAGGCCAGCGACGTGATCGGCGTGAGCGCAACCGGCGGGGAAAAGGGCTTTGAGGTTTTGCGCCAGGTCTACCCCAAGCTGGGCATGACCCCCGGCCTTATCCTTGCCCCCGGTTGGAGCCATATCCCGGACGTTGGCATTGTTATGGCCGCAAAGACCGAGGAAATCAACGGCTATTTCCGCTGTGAGGGCTTTGTTGACATTGACAGCACCGCCGACGGCTGCACCGAGTACGACAAGGTCAAGGTTGCAAAGGAGTCCGCCGGATGTACCAACAAGCACATTATGGCCCTTTGGCCTTGCATTGCCGTCGGTTCCAGTTGGTTCTGGTATAGCGCAATCATGGGGCCCTTGCCCGCCTACGTTGACGCCAACAACGACGACGTCCCCAACCTTTCCCCCTCCAATAAGCTGATCGGCGTTACCGGCACCGTTCTGGCGGACGGGGAGACGGAGGTCGTGCTTGACCAGCTCCAGGGGAACGCCGTCAACAGCTTCGGAGTAACCACGGCGATCAACGTAAACGGCTGGCGAACCTGGGGCAACCGCTCCGCCTGCTACCCGGCCAACACCGACCCGAAAGATATGTGGTTTTGTTGCCGCCGGTTTTTCAGTTGGTGGGGGAACAGCTTTATCCTTACCTACTTCCAGAAGGTTGACAACCCGGCCAACGTTCGCCTCATTGAGACGATTGTTGACACGGAGAACATCCGGGGTGGGGCCTACGTTGCAGCCGGGAAGTGCGCAAGGGCTGAAATCACGTTCGACATGGGCGAAAACCCGGTAACGAACTTGATCGACGGCAAGCTCCAGTTTCACCAGTACCTCACCCCGTACCCCCCGGCGGAGGACATCCACAACGTTTTGGAATTTGACCCCTATGCGCTTGAGAGCGCACTGGCGGCGGCGGCGGACTAAGAAGGGAGGAAGTAACCAATGGCAATCGCAGGAATCCCCGAAGTCATTAACGACTTTAACCTCTACCTTTCCGGCAATAAGCTGGGCGGCACAACCGGCGAGGTTTCCCTCCCGGACTTTGAGCCGATCACCTCCACCACGTCCGGCAACGGCATCCTGGGCGAGTATGAGGCCATTGTCCTCGGTCACTTTGGCAGCATGGAGCAAGAGGTGCCTTTCCGTTGCATCAATGAGGACTATTTCAAGATGGTAAGCCCCAGCAAGGCCGTCGAGCTTACCCTCCGGGGCGCAATTCAGCAGTCCGACCGGGACACCATGAACGAAAACGAGGTCGGTATGCGGGTTGTTTTCCGGGGCCGTTGCAAGAAAATTTCCATCGGCACCGTGAAACAGCGAGAGCAGATGGGGAGCCTTATCTCCCTTGAGCTGACCTACATCTTGATCGAAATGGACGGCAAAGAGAGGATTTGCCTCGACAAGATCAACACCATTTACCGGATTAACGGTGTTGACCAGCTCGCCAAAATCCGGGCCTTGACTTAAAAGAGGGAGGAAAAGCAAATGAACAGCACCGACACCGAGAAGAAGATCACCACCACCGCCACCGCCGCCACCGAGGCGGACGCTCCCCAGGACCCCGAGGGCCTGGTCCGTTTCAGCAAGCCCTACCATTTCGAGGGCGAGAGCTACACCGAGATCGACCTGGGCGGCATTGAGGACCTCTCCGCAAAGGACATGATCGCCGCCGAGAAGTACCTGGCCAAGAGTGGCACCATTTCCCCCATCCCGGAAATGACGATGGAATACATCGGCTTTATTTGCAACCGGGCCACCGGCCTCCCCATTGAGTTTTTCAAGAGCCTCCCCCCGAAAGACGCCATCAAGGTCAAGAACAAGGTGACAAGTTTTTTCTACGGCGAGGATTAAAGGCGGACGACGGCGACCGGCTCCGGGAAATTTGCGTGAATATGTCTTTGACCATGCACTCCGACTATTGCAAGTTCCTTGAGATGCCCGTCTTTGAGTTGGTAAGGACGGTGAAAACGGCACTAAAGGCGGTGGAGAAAATTGGCAAGCGCAAGCACAAGTAAAGAGTACAAGCTGGCCATTAAGATCGCCGGGGCCGTTTCCTCCTCCTTTGATAACGCAATCGGCGAGGCGGGGCAGAAGATAAGCAACCTCGGCAGCATCGCCCAGGCGGCAGCAGCAACAGCCGCCGCCGCCTGGGGGGCCTTAAAGCTGGGGGAATTTATCAGCGACGCCATAGCGATAGGCTCGGAGTATGAAACGGCGTTTGCAAAGGTCCAGACCATCATGGACAAGACGCAGACAAGCTCGGAAGAAATGTCCTCGGCGATCAAGGCCCTATCCAACGAAACAGGCATAGCGGCGGCGGAGCTATCAGGCAGCGTATATGATGCCATTTCCGCAACAGGTGACACAGCTAACGCCGTTTCGCTTGTTGGGGACGCCTCGAAACTGGCAACCGCCGGTTTTGCGGAGAGCGGCGACGCCCTATCCGTCCTCACCACGATCATGAACGCCTACGGCTTGAGCGCAGACGAGGCAAGAAATATTTCTGACAGCCTAATCATGACGCAAAACAGAGGCGTTACCACGGTCGGAGCATTGGCCGGTTCTATGGGTAAGGCAATAGCTACCGCCTCCGCCTATTCTGTCAACCTGACCAATTTAGAGGCGTCCTATATCAGCCTGACAAAGGCCGGAATTTCCACGGAGGAAAGCACTACATACCTCTCCAGTATGCTCAAGGAATTGGGCAGTTCCGGGACGAAGGTTGCAAAGATTATCCAAGGCGAAACCGGCAAGAGTTTCGGCCAGCTTATGAGTGAAGGGTATTCCCTCGGTGACGTTTTGGAGATTCTTCAAAAGAGCGTGAACGGGGACAGTGAAGCCCTCATTAACCTTTGGAGTTCTGCGGAGGCCGGAAAAGCGGCAAACGCCATCGCATCGCAGGGAATTGACTATTTCCGGGAAAGCCTGGATGCGCTGAAAAACAGCACAGGCACAACGGAAGAAGCCTACAAAACGATGGCTCAAACATTCCAATTTCAATCCCAGCTTATCAAAACGAATTGGGATAACTTGAAGATATCCATTTTTGACAGCCTCAAGGAGCCGTTGGCCCGTGTATTGTCGCAAGTCAATGAAGTAATGCCAGCGGTACAAGGGGCGCTTTCTGGAGCGGCTGAGGGCGTCGGCAATTTCGTTGCATCTGCCCTTGATTACGCAACACCAAAAATCACGGTCTTTAAGGACCGGGCTGTTGAGCTTTTCGGGATGGCGTCCGAGGGAATCAGCAAAGTCGTAAGCGCACACAGCAGCACCTTTGACAAGCTGGGCGAATTAGGTTCCCGCATAGGAGATATTTTCGCCAGCATCCAGGAGAAGGCGCAGCCGGTACTTGATTACATTTTCAGCACAGGAATCCCAAACGTTGCAGACGGCCTCCTGGACCTTGTGGACCGGCTGGCGGACCTGGGCCTTTTCCTTACCGAACACAAGGAATTGGTCATTGCCGCAATAGCCGCCTACGCAGGATTTAAGGGTATAACGGCCCTTTCCAACCTGGGGAACAAAATAAGCAACGTATCCTCCCTTTTGGCAGAATTTCAAGGCGTAACCAGCAGCTCAGGAATTGCCGCCGCAATAGCGGAGGGAAAGCTCTCGAAGCTGACCGCCGTATTTGGAGCATTGACCGGGCAGGTCAAGCTCACAGACATAGCCACAGAGGCCGCAAAGGCGAAGCTCGGCTCTTTCAAGGACGGATTCAAGGCCATCGGCAGCGTAGCCAAAAACGCCTTTACCGGCCTAAAGGGCGGCATTTCTTCCATAGGCACCACCCTGGCAGGGCTAGGCAGCAAGATAACGGGCTTTATAGCGGCCAACCCCGCCGTCCTGATTATTGCCGCCATTGCCGCCGTGATCGCCATTGTTGTGACCCTATACAACAAGTGCGAATGGTTCAGGGAAAAGGTTGACGCCATCATTGAGGCCGTGAAAGGCTACCTCTCCGCTTTTTGGGAAAAGGCAAAAGAGGTCTTCCAGAAAGTATGGGGAATTGTTCAAGAGGTATGGGGGCAGATACAGCCGTACCTTGCGGCGGCGTGGCAAGCTATCATTTCCGCCGTTTCCGCCGTTGTGACGTTCTTCCAAACCAACGTCCTCCCCGGCATCAAGGCGGTTTGGTCTTCCATTTGCGGCGTTTTCGCCGCCGCCTGGGAGCTTATCAAGGCCGTTTGGGAGAAAGTACAGCCGTTTTTCCTCGCCATTTGGGAGGCCATAAAATCCATTTTCGAGGTTGTAGCCCCCATCATAGGCGGATTTTTCAAGGTCGCCTGGGCGGTCGTTCAAGCGGTCTGGTCCGTAGCCGCCGCATGGTTTACGTTGGTTTGGGAAGGAATCAAGGCCGTCTTTTCCGTAGTTGGAGCGGTCCTCGGCGGATTCTTCACCACGGCCTGGGAGCTTATCAAGGCCGTATGGAACACCGTCGCCGCCTACTTCCAAGCCGTTTTTGATACCATAGCCGGGATTTTCTCCTTTGTGGCGGCAGTATTGAGCGGGGACTTTTCGGCGGCATGGGAGGCCATCAAGGGCATTGTCGGCACCTGGGCGGCGTTCTTTGGCACCGTTTGGGAGGGAATCAAGGCAGTTTTCGGAGCCGTTGCCAGTTGGTTCGGCGGCGTGTTTTCCGCCGCCTGGGAGGCCATCAAGGCCGTGTTTGCCCCGGTAGGAGCATTTTTCCAGAGCCTGTGGGATACCATAGTCGCCTTGTTTACTTCCATCGGTACCGCCGTAGGCGACGCCATAAGCGGGGCCGTGAAGGGGGCAATAAACGCCGTACTCAAGGGGGCCATTGGAATAATCAACGGCTTTATTGACGCTATCAATTTCGCCATAGGGGTTATAAACGCCATCCCAGGCGTGAGCATTGAGAAAATCCAGAAGCTAGAGGTCCCGCAGCTTGCAAAGGGCGGCATCGTGACGGCACCCACCCTCCTGGAGGCCGGGGAGGCCGGGAACGAGGCCATAATCCCCCTCGGTGAGCTTTGGGGCAATATGCAGGATATGATCTCCACCAACTTGAGCGGGGCCACCGACGGAATCGCCGCCCTTGCGGAAAAGTTTGAGGCGGCGGACATAGGCGGCAACACGGCCCCCATTTCTGACCTTTTAGCCAAGCTCGACAACCTGGGCAACGGCGACGATGACCCGGACAACGGGGGCGGAGAGCCGCCCGTGCAGATTATTTACTCCCCTACGAATCATTACCATTTTGAAGGGGAGGCACCCAGCAAGGAAGACATCGCCGGAGCTGAATCCATGTCGCAGGAAGAATTTAACCGCCGTGTTGACCAATATTTCAAGGACCGGCAGAGGACACATTTTAGGGGGTAAGCATGAAGACCATAACGACCGTCATGGGGGACACCTGGGATACGATAGCCCTCCGGGCCTACGGGAACGTCCTGCGGACGCAGGAGCTGATGGAGGCCAGGGAAAACGTCCGCCTTTTGGATATTGAGGTATTCCCCGGCGGCGTTGTGGTCTTTGCCCCCGACGTAACGGACACCTACACGGTGGGAGATTTGCCGGAATGGAGGAAATAGACCATGCTGCCACGCAGAGCCACCGTCTCCATGATCTACAACGGCGCAAACGCCACGGAGCAAGTCGCAGGGTATATAAATTCCTTTGAGTACACGGACGTAGCCTCCGGGAAAAGCGACAGCATCCGGGCCGTTATGAATGACCGGGACAACAGGTGGAAAGGACCGTGGTTTCCCGTGAAGGGGGACAAGCTGGTCCCCACCATTGTCCTCTATAATTGGACGGCACCGGGGCAAGTGATACATTTCCCGTGCGGCACCTTTGGCGTCGATGATTTCAGTTTCAGCGGCGGACCCGACAAAATGAACCTTGACGCCATTGCCCTGCCAGCCTCCACCAGCTTTAAGTCGGAGGACAGGACGGAAACCTATGAACAGGCCACCCTGCAGGAGATCGGGCAGAAAGTAGCCGGTCGGGCCGGGATTGCCCTTTTCTTTGACGCCAGCGACGTGGCCATTGAGAAGGTCGAACAGAACAACCAAAACGATTGTGATTTTTACAGCGGCCTCGTTGAGAAATACGGCCTTTCCCTAAAAATCTACAATGACCGGCTGGTGGTTTTTTCAGAGGCGGACTACGAGGCCAGAGGCCCCAAGTTTATATTGACCCCGGCGGACTTTGACCCCGGCTGGACCTGGGACACCACCCTCACCGGCATCTATACCGGCGTCCGCTACCAGTACACCAACAGTGACAAAAACAAGACCTTTACCGTAAAGGCCGGGACAGAGGAACGGCTCTTGACCAATAACGAACCGGCAGACAATTTGACGGAGGCGACGGCCATAGCCCTGGCGGCGGTGAACAATGCCAACAGAGGCACCACCACCATGAGCCTGACCATGATGGCAAGGCCGGGGCTGATCGCCTCGGACACGATAGAGATAGCAGGACTTGAGCGGCTCTCCGGGAAATACTACGTTGAGCAAGTGACCCACAGCATCGGCAGCGGCTACAAAATGAGCCTTAACCTCCGAAAGGTTGAGCCGAGGATTTCAAGCCCTACGGCCATTTCAAGCACCGTTTCAGAAGGAGGATAGCAATGTCCTACGATAAGGGATACTTGAGAATAGGCAAGCTCTCAAGCATTGACTACCCAAACGGGAAAGCAAGCGTTACCTATGAGGATTTGAACGACAGCACGACCGCAACCTTTTCTTTCCTGGCGTGGCAATATTGGATGCCGAAAGAAGGGGACCAAGTCCTTGTCGCCCACCTTTCCAACGGAACGTGCGCCGCCGTGATTCTCGGCCCCGTTTGGCACAACGGACACCGCCCCCCGGAGGGGCAAGAAGAACTTTACCGCAAAGATTACAACCGCAAATATTGGGACGCCTACCAGCGGTATGACCACAAGGCCCTTGAGTATTTGGAGGTCATAACCGGGACCTATGACATTAAGCCCACAAAGGACTTTACCCTCACGGTGAACGGTACCACCATCATAAAGGTCAAGGCAGACGGCTCCATTGAGATAACAGCCCCCGCCGGAATCAAGATCACAACCCCGCTCATTACCGTAACCGGGGACGTTGTAGCGGACGGCAAGAAGGTAAGCCTCGCCCACCACACGCACCCCGGCGACAGCGGAGGCACCACAGGGGAGCCGAACTAAAGGAGGGATAGGCCGTGGCAATAGCAAACTGGGGAACCGCCGTTATTTTCAGCGTGAGCGAGGATAAAGTTTTCACGTTCCGCAATATGAACAGGACCGTCGGCTCCTCCTGGGCCACCCATAGCCGCATCGGCCTAAAGGACCAAGTGGAATTTTTACGGGCCAACCTCCAAAAGCTGACCTTTGAAATTGCCCTTGATTTCAATTACGGCGTTGACCCCAGGGCAATTATTGAGCGCATGGAGAGGGCGGCGGAGATGGGGGAAATTCACCCTTTCATAGTTGGAGGCAGACCCGTGGGCCGTCTTTGGTGGAGGCTTACCGACGTAAGCGAAGCATGGGAAACCATTTACAACAACGGCGTTTTGACCAACGCAAAGCTCAATATAACAATGAGCGAATACCTATAACAGGAAGGAGGGGGCAGCATGGACCTATCCGGCATTGAGGTCGGTTTTGAGTACGGGGAAAGCGATACCGACGTCCGCAGGGAGATCGTGCGCAACGTTCACACCCTTCTATTGACCCCGGTCGGCACTTGCCCCCTTTACCGGGATTTTGGCCTTGACGTTACCTATTTGGATTTCCCCCCGAACATTGCAAAGGGCCTCTTTACCGCCGCAGCCATTGAGGCGGTAGAGCGGTGGGAACCACGGGTGCGGGTTTCCGGGGTTGACTTCCGGGCGGACGGCACAGAGGGAAAACTAAGAGCAAAGGTGGTGCTTGCCATTGGATAGCCTGTTAAAATCGGTTTTCGATTTGCCGGACGTTTCTTTTATTGAGAACGACACCCTCGACGCCATGATGCAGAGGCTTGTCGCCAATTATGAGAGGCGATACAAAGAGGTCACCGGGCAGACGGTGAGCCTGGGGGCGGCGGACCCCGTCCGGGTGCAGCTTTACGCCATAGCCCTCGACCTGTTCCAGATTGAACAATATGTGGACCGGGCCGGGAAACAGGACCTTTTGAAATATAGCTATGGGGAATTTTTGGACAACCTGGCCGGAAACCGCAGAGTTACCCGGCAGCAGGCCACAGCGGCCAGAACTACGATCCGGTTTACCCTTTCGGCGGTCCGGGACTACGCCATCGGCATCCCGGCGGGTACCAGGG
>ERZ778511.1941-NODE-1941-length-12505-cov-7.052450_pt1 | contig 12505 bp, 10 predicted proteins | sample MGYA00510347_ERZ778511 | MGnify/ENA primary metagenome ERZ778511 (study PRJEB29527, sample SAMN07138967) | mouse gut metagenome | material: feces | host: mouse | place: China:Nanjing | collected 2016-01-25 ...
CCTCTAAAACTGCTCGTGGAATAGTGGGGCTCCTTTCCGGCAGGGTGGGGCTAATTCTCCGTGCAGACGGGGCTCTCGGTCCGGTATATGCACATTTACGCCGTGGTGTTTCTGGACGCCATCCACTACCATGTCCGCGACGAGGGGCAGATCGTGAAGAAAGCGGTCTATATCGCCATTGGCGTCGACCAGGATGGGCGAAAAGATGTTCTGGGCATGTGGGTCGATGAAAATGAGAGCGCCAAATGCTGAGCAACGGTACTCAACAGCCTGAAAAACCGGGGTGTAGAGGATATTTTCATCGCCTGTACCGACAGTTTGACGGGATTTGACGCAGCTATCCACGCCACCTTCTCCCAAACTGAAATCCAGAACTGCATCATCCACCAGCTGCGCAATTCCAGCAAGTATGTGTCCTACAAGGTCTGAAGGCCCTCGTGGCCGATCTGAAGGCGGTCTATGCCACCGTGGACGAGCAGGCCGCCCTGGATGCCCTGGACGTCCTTGGGGAGCGCTGGGACAAAAATCCCCGAAAATCTCCCAGTTCTGGTGGGCCAACGGGGCCAACTTGAGCACCTATTTCAAGTACCCACAGGAGGTGCGCAGGCCTATCTACACCACCAACACCATTGAGGGCTTCAACCGCCAGCTGCGCAAGGTCACCAAGGCTAATTCCGTGTTCCCTACCGATGACAGTCTCCTGAAAATGCTGTATTTGGTCATGATGGATATCACAAAAAAATGGACTGGACGGCGGCAGGACTGGAGCCTGATCCACGCCCAAATGGCCATCTACTTTGCCGAGCGCATGCATGAGTGATTTTGTCGGGGCCGGAAGTCAAGGGCGGAATAATCGGCTCCCCCGCCCTTGACTTACTCCCCCAGCGTTATGCTGTTGACAAGGCGGCAGCCGGATGGATCTGCTGCCGCCTTCATTAAATTTTGCTCTATTCCCACCATTTGCGCACTTTACACAGATTTTGAGATTGACCCGCAAGGCATTCATGGTCTTGTGGGTATTTTCGCTGAGGAAACGGCAGTCATCCTTCGAAAAAGTAACATCCAAAAGCCAGTGCATGGATTCAATTTTCCAATGCTCCCGCGCTAATCCCATGAGACGGCAGGAAGATGTATCCAGGCTGGAAATGTAATAACTGGACTCGCAGGTTTGTTTCCCGCGGATGTTGATAATCCGCTCAATAGACAAAACAGATTGTAAACCAGGCCATTCATGCTCGTTCAGCCAGGAAATATCCTTGAGTTTACGGCAAATCCGTTTCTCAATGCGCGCCGCGTTTTCTCCACGGTCTTGTAACTATCCCACTTGTCCGGAATGTTTTGGCCCTCAAAATACAGACGGATATCCTCCAGCAGCGAGGGCTGGTTTTCCTTCAGGACAAACAGATAGTTCCCCTCATACGCAATGATTTTGCGGCAGGTCTCTCTTTGACAGCGCATGACGTCTGGCGTGATGGTCTTGCCTTTCATATCCATATATGTAAGCACCTCTTGAAAAACAGGGATTTCATTTGTTATCTCATGAATGGATTCCTGAGCGAGAATGATATCGCTGCTGGTTATATAGGCGCTCAATATTTGCAAGGCGCTGTGTGGTTCTCCTGGTTTGTATGTGCCGCAAATCGCTTTCCCATCTACAGCCACTACATCTTCGACCGTTCCAAAGCGGCTGTGTGGCACATCCAGGATGGCTTCCCCGACTTGTTTTCCGCCTACCATGCTCAGGACTCTTCCAAATGTCGCCTTGGACGGTATCTTCGCGATCCCCAACCCTTTGACAAGAAATTCTTCCCTGTTTTTTGAGAACCACCCCAAATCCGATCCGGACTGCGCTCTGGGGGTTCATACCGCGTCCAATCAGCACAATGAGCACAATTATGAGTTTTATTGGGGCTACAAGAACCATGTGCTGGTGGACTGTATTTCCGGTCTGCCGCTCTATGAGCTGACGACCCCCGCCAATACGGCGGATTCCACCTTTGTGCAGGAGATCCTCGCCGCCGCCAACATCGTCCTGCCTCTCCGGGAGTGTACCTTCCTGGGTGACAAAGGCTATGATGTGAAAGATGTCTACAATTTGGTGAAGAACGTTTACGACGGTGAGGCGGTGATCCCCTTGAACAGGCGTAATACCAAGAATTCTGACAAACTGCCCTCTGTCCATTCGATCTGCGATGCCGGGCTTGTCATGCACAAAGACAGGAGAATCTTTGACAATGGACGGGGGTGCCAGAAGTTTTGCTGTCCTTTCCGCCAGTCTAAAACCGGCTGTTGCCCCTGCAACCATAAAAACTGGAACAATGACAGAAAAAACGGGGCCGCATCAAGTACAAAACCATTCCCTCCGACTACCATCTTTCCATTGAAAGGAAATGCCATCAATTCAAGCAGACTTACGCTCTGCGTTCCGAATGTGAGCGGTACAATTCCCGCTTTAAGGCTTCTGGTCAGGAGCGGCTTTGGATTCGTAATGGCACCAGCGCTACCAATCTGAATACGTTGTCCTATATTGCCGCTTTGGCTGTGGCCTGTGCCGCCGTCCAGTACAGCCCCCGTCACTCCTTCCAATCTGCCAAATTACTTCGCCGGACGGCTTAACCTTACTCTATACTTCCTGACTGGTGCTGTTTTGGGGCCGTACCTCTGTTTGCGCGCCCATTTCCCTCTTGAGATAGGCAAGGGCTTTGCCCATAGCGGACTTGGGGGGCGGCGGATCGTGTATTTGTCCACGCTGACATAGTGTCTAAAACAGGTTTTCCCTGCTTCAGCCGTTGTTCATAGCGTTTTTCTGGTGGAAGTTCCGCCAAACCCTCCTCTATTTTGAAGAGAAGATTACAATAAGCCATACCCTGCGCCGCAGAACTGTTCTTTTACCTTTCCTTTTGGCAAGGACTTCATGCCTCGTCAAATTTTTGTCTGGTGTGGTCCCAGCAACCAACCACGGTAATATCCCTTGGAAGGCCATGGTAGCTTCTACGCACGGCACACGGCCGCTAACTCGCTGGCGCCAGTTCCCGCATAGATGTCTACTGATGCCGTTCCACTCCGCAGAGTCATTATTGGCTGCCCTGAGGTGCTGCACGGTGTGATTGCCAGCACCGGTACAAACTCTGGACCCGCCACTGCTAGCAACCGACTTTCTTTCTCCTTTTTCGTGATCTGCCCGAATATCTCTCGTTCCTGCCGGTAATACGTTGTAGCACTGACTTGATGTTCTTTGCACCATCGTTGTACGCTCTCTCCGCTACCCCGGCACTCCATGATCCACTCCTGCCGTTTCGCTGCGTGCTTGATCTCGATCACTGTCATTCTTGACTCTCCCTTCTTGCTCATTATCTCTCTTCTATATCATTTGGGGTACCCGTTGGCAAAATTGACACTTACTCTGGCTCATTTGCTTACGACCATTTTCAGCTTTATAACGTCAATGCAGGTTTCCTTCCTGCATTTGGGGCAGAACAGCGGGAATTTAAGCAATACGGTATCCGCATATACCCTTGTCCGGGTTTTGTTGTCACAGATTGGGCAAGGAATCCATAGAGAATTAGACTGCACGTTCTCTATATTTTCTTCTCCTGCAATTCAGATTGCATTCTGATGTAATGATCAGATTGTATACTTAATCTATCATTATTACAAAAGATATGGAATGGAATGTGCTTTTTGTGTATGAATTGACTAAATCACCTAAGTTGCAAAGGATTTTATAGCTATTTCAGAATTATTCAATGATGATACATTGACAAGGGTTAGTGGAACAATTAGTTATCTTCCATTAGGTTGGCTCTGGGAATTGGATTACATGGTGAAATTGCTTGTTGTCAGGATCATAGTACATGGTCGCAACCCCATGATATTTGGCAACGATTCTACGAATGCTTCGCAGGCCTACTCCGTGAAGGAGCCGATCCGTTTTTCTGGTGTGAAAGCCCCTGTTTCCATCTGGCGTCGGCGGATCATCGCAGGAGTTGATGACAGAAATGACAATGACCGATTGTATTGCGTTCCGTATTACAGATAATTCAATTTGCCTTTCTGTGGAAGCTTCGGCAGCTTCTGCTGCGTTGGAAAGCAAATTACCATATAGGGTTGTGACACTGGAAGCGTCGAGGAATGCGGAACTATTTTCCCGAACATCGCAGTGGAACTGAATATTCTTTGCTTTGCAGTTGTCCCGAAACCGTAGTAACAGCAGATTCAAAATGGGGTCAGTACATAGCTTTACGTGGTTAGAAGGCGAAAATGTATGCATTTTTGAAATGCGCAAATTTCCTTCTGGACAAAAATGCGTCCATTTGCTGCACCCCGTTCTTTAGGATTACACTATCCTTGCCAATGCTGTAAATGAAGCGCATATTGATAATGTAGCTGCGATGGGTCGAATAAAAGCAAGGTAAAGAAAGAACTTCACGCCAGTATTCCATGTTTTTACTGCTGACCAGATCCCCATTTGTTGTATGAACAATCGTTTTGCGATTGGCGGATTCCACGCAAATGATTTCCTCCGATCTTTGCAGAAAAATACCAGCGCTTGTTTCGATTGGAAATTCACGGGTTTCAATATTATAGGTATAAATCGCATCCTTCAAATTGCGAAACAGTCTGGTTTTGTCAATTGGCTTAGACAAATAGCGGAAAACCTGAAAGCGCATTGCTTCATCCAGATAATCCGGATAGGCTGTCACAATAAATATTTTGATTCTTGCGTTCTTCTCTTTCAATTTTGCTCCAACGTGGATCCCGCTGACTCCGGGCATCTCAACATCCAGAAACGCGATATCAAATTGCTCTCCCTGGCGAATCAGTTCGTCCCCTGAGCGATAGACAGTATATTCCGGCTCTATTCCGCCCAAACTAGCGAAATATTCCTTTACAAGGGACAGAAGCTGCCGTAAGATCATAGGATCATCATCACAAAAAACAATTCGCATAAGCGGCCTCCCTTCCTTTTTGGAAAATTATAGCACACTTACGCGAAATTGTCACTATTCCATTTTTGGCCTTGCCGCGTTACCAAATAATCAATCATAACAGACAGAAGGGATAAATCCTCTTCTGTACATAATCGTAGTCCGTCCACAATGTTTTGAGGTACATTATTGGAATACATATTCCCCATCATTAAATAATCTGGCGTGACCTGAAGCGCATTGCAGATATTTACAATTACTTCCAAACTTGGTTTTTCTTTTCCCCGCTCAATACTGGAGAGATAGGTGACAGCTCCACCCTTGAACAAGCAAACGACACAGAGGAATCACCAGTTCTATGTATTGTAAGCCATCATAGTTTTGATTTGAAACAGAAAATACCTGTACCGCCATGTATACAACTGAATACCGCTTACTCACTCTGTTCCAATGAAGGACAAATTGTATTAACAAGAAAAAATCTACCACAAAGTTTTCTCGATGAATTCGAGTCAGATTTATTTCCAAAACAATACGTATTGCCAAATTTGTTGTTCCCAGTTGACGCACTATTTGCTCGAGGCTTGTTTTTTGTAATATGATGTCCGGTTTAATTAAAAGGGAGTTGTCTTTAATAGCATAACCTCTGGGTTTTAACAGATTGAGAGCTTGCTGTGTGGTAAGTACCTTCGTGTACTCAGCGGGTATATCCGACAAGTACCCTTCCGCGCTGTAGGGCTCGCCTTTGGAGAGAATATTCCAGATATCGGTCAGGAACATCCTGCAAATGGCGATAATGGCCTTTTTGTGGCCCCTGTGAGCCTTGATTCTGCTATAGTGTTCTTTGCATTCCGGGTATTTATCGGATTTGACAACTGCATTTGCGATCTGGACAAGCAGAAGATTCAAATAGGAGCCAGCATCGGAAATACATGTGGATTCACTTTCTAGTTTCTTTTGTCATTTCTGGTGCAGCAGCCAGCCCAGGAGACAAGGTGTTTGTCGGTGAGAAACCCCGACATATTGATGCCAATTCCAGAGATTACGGCAATCGCTAACATGGGGCCTGAGGAAAAACTGGGAACAGTACGAATCAAGTCCAACTACCAGGAATACGGCTGAGCAAGACGCAGGATTTCTTTTTCGATGTTTTCCGTGTGTGTTTCAACTCATCAATATGCTGTAGGTACTCTTTGAGTTTGGCGGCCGGTTCACGGGATACAGCTCCGTCAACAGCAGCCTGGATTTCTTCAATGGGATACTTACCGCGCCGATCCGCGAAGGGTGCAACGTCAAAGGTTTCTCCGGGGTGCTCCAGAATGTATTGGATAATGGATCGTGAGGTTTTCCCAAACACGTCAGAAAACACATCATCCAGTTTCAGATTGGAGACGGTGAGGCAATTTGGAAGCGAGGTTCTTTTCAACGGTTATCATATTGGTGAGCTTGGTGTGGTAATGCATTAAATTACGCAACTGCCAAATATCCGGGGGAGGAATAAATCTGGGCTTGATCATATCACACATAAACAAACCGCAAATCCATTTTGCATCCTTTCGGTCAGTCTTGTTTCCTTTTTGGGGCTTGGTGTATTCGGGACGGGCAAGCACAGTCCAGCAGGTCCTTTCAAGAACATTGAATACGGGTATCCAATACTTCCTTGTAGATTCCATGCAAACTTCCGCACAGGAATACTTTGCAAGCCAGTCAGCTAAATCATGAAGTCTGTTGGTAAACGAGAAAAGCGAGCTTGTTTATACTCTGTGCGTCCGTTTGTGTCGATACTCCCAATGCAGGCATAGATCCAGGCCTTGTGGACATCCAGTCCAAAGCAGTTCTTCTGAAAATTCTTGAAGACCACCATACCCTTTCTCCAACTAAACTTGGGGAGGCTCGGCAGTGACAGGACATCCGGCAAAATCGAGTCAATATTGAAAGAGATAAGTTTACGTGCTACTTGCTTGCGCCAATCGTTGATGCTTTTACAGATGTTCGAACCATATAAATATGCAAGGTCGCCGCTATACAGCCCCGCCACTCACCTCCACGGGTTATTGTAGTTTGCCAAACATCCCATCATATAGTAAGCACATTTTACAGCGATTGCACCACAGGTTTCATAACCTCGCCGGTGCCTTTCGCAGAAAGGCGGATTATAAAAATGAAAAAATATGCACTTGGAATTGGCTTCACATCTGCATGTAATATGAATTGCAATTTTTGTTATAGTCGCGAAAAACGTCATCAATCACCCGAACTCTCTCATGATACTTGGAAGAAGTTTATTGACAACAATGCTCCTTTTATTGACAGCATAAACTACGGTACAGGTGAGAATGCTCTTTCTGATGAGTGGTTTGAACTTGTTGAATATATTGGTGAAGGTTATGATTGGATTAAACAAGCGGTCACTACAAACGGAACACTAACTAAACGTTGTGTGGAATCAGATCGTTTTTATGATATAACACGACGGTATATCGCAGAAATTGACGTTTCTATTGACTTTTGTGATGAAAAACGTCATGATTCAATACGCAGAAAAAAAGGTGCTTTCCAAGGAGCTATTGATACATTGCTGTTTTGCAAGGAAAATAATATTCAAGCTACTATCGTTTTTCTGGGCGTAGAAGAGACTATGAATTCCGAAAATCTTAAAGGGTTGTTTTCTATTGCTCGTAAGTATAATTCATATCTACGAATGAACCTTTATCGCCCAGTCCGCGATAACACTGGTTATGTGCCGCCTTCTTTAGATATGGTTCTGAGGACATTGGACTGGATTTCAGCTAATGAAAAAATTGTGTCTTTGAGCGATCCTTTTTTTGGTGCAACGTGTACTCAAAATAGTATCCATGGGGACCCTACAGGCGTTAGGTCGGCAAGAATCACTCAGGATGGAAAGATTTATCCATCTACTTATCTTTTGCTCCCTCAATATTGTATCGGACATATTAGTGATAAAAATGTTTTGGAGCAATTAGATAATAACGAGATAATCAACAGAATTACCAAACCGGTACGCCCTGATGAATGTTGCAATTGCACCTTATATAAACGTTGCAAATCGGGGGCGGTAGATCGAAGAATTCTAAATAAAGGCTCACTCAACAGTTGTGATCCTTACTGTCCAGGAGCATTTTCTAAAGGAAGTTCGCTTCGCATATACGAGGAGGACGGGGAAGGTTTTAGTTCGGTTCACGACAAGTATCTTCCTACTTTGTTTTTTGCGCCGAAATGAAATATCAATCAGAAATTTGTTCACAAGTTTTGGCAGCATAAAAATATTGAGAGATGTTTTGAGCTACACCATTTGTGTGATTACACATGTTCCTGTGGAGTATTATTTAGAAAGTCCAGTGGTATGAAGTCAAGAGGTGAATGAAGAAAAATTCAGGGAAAACTCAATAAAAGTAGCAGTAGGCAACGAAAAGAGGCAACACCAACCCAAGCCCTGCCCCTGAAAAATTTTGAAACAGGGCCTGATTGTCAGAGCGGCGAGTGTCAACTCAGTCCTCCGGCAGCTTATACAGGCGGTCGTCCTTCAGCAGTCGAAAGACGAGCCGAACCAGTTTTCTGGCAGTTAAAGCGAGTGCGCGTTTATGCTGGTGCCTGTTGACCTCTTTGAATTTGAGGTCGTAGTAGCGCCGGAACTCGGAGTCGCATCTTCTCACAGAGTTGGCGGCTTCCAGCAGGTAGTAGCGGAGGAAACGGTTGCCGGACTTGATGAGCCTGGTGTTCTGGGCCTCGAACTGTCCGGATTGGTGCTGCGTCCAGACAAGGCCGGCAAACTTGGCAACAGAAGCTTGGGATTGGAAGCGATTGATGTCGCCGATTTCGGCGATGATGCCAGCGGAGTATACCTTGCCGATGCCGGGGATGGACGTCAGCGTGTTCGAGATGATTGCAAACTGCTGCTCAATGGCCTTGTCCAGAACTTTGATCTGCTTTTCCAGGGCACGCATGGTTGCGATAGAAACGGCCATTGCCTGGTTAACAGAGTTGTTCACGGTAACAGGCAGCCGGTAAGAGTTTCTGGCTGCAACCTGGATCGCCTTCGCTTTTGCGGCTGGGTCAGCAAAATTCCGGCCCTTCTCATCAATGAATGCCGTCAGCTCGTCCAAGTCGGCATAGGCCAGTTCGTCTGCGGTTTCAAAGCGCTCCATGAGCGCGATGGTGGTGGCGCTGGTGTTGATGATGTCCTTGTCCTGTGCCAAACCAGAGCATTTCAAAAACAAATAATTAGCAAACCGCTGTTTTTCTCGGGTCAGATCCTGAACAGCGTAGAATCTGGCTCTGGTCAATGTTTGCAGGGCTTTGTAGCGGTAATCGTCCATGTAGACCTCCTTGGTGATCCGACCAAACCGGAGCTTGTCGGCGATCACAAAGGCGTCCACATCGTCATTCTTGGGCAGGTCGGAGTATGATTCCTTGAATTTGCTGACCTGCTTCGGGTTGAGCACATGGATTTTCCTGGGGTACTGGCCCAGCTTCCCGTCCTCGCGGAGCGCATAGACCAGGCTGTCCCCGTAGATGGATGTAGCCTCCATGCCGATCACCACATCCGTCAAGCCCTGCGCCTGGACTGCCGACACGATTTTCTCTATCAACAGTTTAGCACCGCCACGGTTATTTTGCACTTTGAAGCTGCTGTGTTTTTCGCCATTCGGTTTCATCAGGTAAACCGCATTGTGTTGGCTCCCCACGTCAATGCCAACGAATAGTGGTTTCATGAGTTTCACCTCCCCTGTGTTGGGATTTCAGGCCAGCAGGCTTTGAGATACCCATGATAACCGGAGCATCCGCAACCTCGCGTATCAGAATCATTCCGGGGCAGACCAATGCGATAGCCCTCACTGCTGAAAGGGCGGTTCAGCCACGGCAAACGGCCAGTGAGTTTGCAGCTAACTTCCGGCTCAGGGGAACGGACTTACCTTGTAGCAGCCTTCCGGCTCTACTAGGAGGAGAACTTGTCCCTGCTGTCCTACAGCTATTGTATCACGGGCATCTCATAGCCTGCTGACCTTGCGGAGTGAACTAAGCAGATGCACTTAAAACTATCTGCAAATCTTATTATACGAGGAGATATAATCTAACCTAACGCTTTACAATGGTTTTATTATATAAGTCTTTATGAGCAAGAGTTATGATAGCATATGTTGTTTTAGATCTAAAGACTCATCTGAACTTAGGCTTTTGTGGGAAATAACTACTGTGTGCAATTTAAATTGTAGTTTTTGTCATCGCAGTAGACCGTATAAGAACGGACCTTCTTTTGACACAATTAAAGGTATGATACCCAAGCTAAAAGCTATTGGGGTAAGCGAAATAATCCTATCTGGTGGAGAACCGCTAACAAGAACAGATATTTTTGATATTGTTGAGTTGCTTAAAACTAATAACTTCAATCTTGATATATGCACAAACGCATATTGTCTTAATCAAAATATTGCAAAGAAGCTATCCGAGTATTTTCGCGAAATATCAGTATCGTTGGACTCTTTTCAAGAGAGCGTACACAATTCGCTACGATTAAAAAAGGACGCTTATCAGCGCACGTTAAACGGAATTGTTCATCTTTTGGAATGTGGATTAGATGTTCATGTCACTATGTTGATTAATCGCATCACATTTCCTTTTATAACAGAAACAGTAACAAAACTGTACAATATGGGAATTCGTTCCATCGCTTTGATAGGAGAGATACCTGTTAGAGGTGGAGAGTACTACATTTTGCATGAAAATATACAACAAGAAATTTACGAGGTTGTAGATAGGGCTTGTTTGATAAATGGCGGAATGCCCAACGGCGAGAGATTTTTTCGCTGGGCAAGGCAAAAATTCGCAGGAATCCTGACGGATTTCAAGAATTTTTAACGCGGCACAGCGGAAAAAGATCCGCTGTTTGGGCGTTTTGACATTTTTCAAACATGCCCTAGCCTTCGTCATAGATTTAGTGATTTGTCTCTAAACACCAAAGAAATATTTTCGAAATGTGAATATATGAAGTGCCCTGCTGGGCATAGTATATTAGCAATCGATGTAAACGGATATCTCGCGCCTTGCCTGCTGTTAGGCAACGCAGAAAAGATAAATTTGACTTCTTGCTCAATTTCTGATATAATATCATATTATCTAGAATTAAACAAGAGAAATCAGCATAATGAGTGTAGTAACATGATGGGAATATGTCCTGGCAGCAAAATAGTCTTTAATGCTGGAAAAGAGGAAAACATTAATGATCAAGGATAAGTTAACAACGGTTAAAGAGTTGTTTTCTGCAGTATATGCTGGAGAAAACAATCTAATGGATCGGACGCACACTATTCAAGTCCGAGTCAAATCTCATCGTCCTAGCGGCGGAATCGGATTTCTTTCTTGTACTGATGGAACTTCCTTCGTTCCGTGTCAGGTGGTATACAATGCCGAAACTGTTATATCAGACAGAGAGAAAATGGTAACTGGTGCGACTTTGGAATGTGTCGGTCATATTGTCCTGACACCTTCAGGTAAACAACCCTTTGATTTCGTAGCAGAGAACATCTCACTTATCGGTTCTGTAGCTTGCGATTATCCGCTTCAGAAGAATCACATTAGTTTTGAAAAACTCCGTGAAATCCCACATTTGCGTCCGCGTACCAATACTTTTGAAGCGGTGTTTAAAGTTCGCAGTACTCTTTCTATTGCTATTCATAATTATTTTCAGTCATGCGGATTTCAATATGTTACCCCCCCTCTTATTACAGCTAACGATGCAGAAGGAGCTGGTGAAGCATTTACAGTAACCACAAGGGATGATGGTAATTACGGGGAAGACTTTTTTCGTCGCCACGCGTGCTTGACGGTGTCTGGTCAGTTGCATATCGAACCCTTTGCGTTGGCTTTAGGAAATGTTTACTCGTTTGGTCCAACCTTTAGAGCTGAGAACTCTAATACTCCGTATCATGCTAGTGAATTCTGGATGATTGAGCCAGAAATCGCTAGTGGCGACTTGTATGATGACATGAAAATGATTGAAGGAATGATTAAGTACTGTATCAATTATGTTTTAGAAAATGCATCGGATGAAATGGAATTTTTGAATAAATTCATTGACAAGAAAAAAACTCTTATCACAGATCTAAAAAAGACCGCTGCATCTGAATTTAAGATTTTCACTTATGATGAGGCTATTCAATATCTACTAGCCGCCAAAAAGAAGTTCGAGTTTCCTGTTTTTTGGGGAATGGATTTAAAATCTGAGCACGAACGATATCTGTGCGAAGAAAAGGCGAATGGACCTGTTTTTGTTATCAATTATCCAAAAGAAATAAAGGCATTTTATATGCGCCTTAATGATGATGAGAAGACGGTTGCTGCGTGTGATCTTCTTGTACCCGGAGTTGGCGAATTGATCGGTGGGTCTCAGCGTGAAGAACGTTATGACGTGCTTGTAAGCAGAATGACTGAGATGAACATTCCAATCGAACCTTTACAGTGGTATGTTGATCTTCGAAAATATGGTACAATTAAGCATTCTGGATTTGGAATCGGTTTAGAGCGTATGATGTTATATATCACACGCATTGGAAATATCC
>ERZ778511.1947-NODE-1947-length-12479-cov-4.476256_pt1 | contig 12479 bp, 15 predicted proteins | sample MGYA00510347_ERZ778511 | MGnify/ENA primary metagenome ERZ778511 (study PRJEB29527, sample SAMN07138967) | mouse gut metagenome | material: feces | host: mouse | place: China:Nanjing | collected 2016-01-25 ...
TTGCTTCCAAACTGAAAGATTTGGGGCATACGGTTGAAGGGGAAGCTGATGCAAAGCCTCTTGATGAAATGAAGGTTGACGAACTGAAAATCTATGCAGTGGAACACAATATTAATTTGGGTGAAGCTAAAAATAAGGCTGATATTCTGAAAGCTATTCAGGAAACAGAATCCAAAGAGTAAAGGTGGTGATTTTGATGCTGGAAATGGTAAAAGAACGGTTGAAATCATTTGGATATGAGTGGCAGGAAGGGGATGAAATTGTCCTTCCTTTTGCGATTCAGAAAGTAGAAAACACCATAAAAAACGATTGTAATATATCTTCTATACCAGATGGATTGATAAATATCGCCGTTGATATGGCAGCAGGCGAGTTCTTAACAGCAAAGAAAACCTTTTTTCCGGATAGTATTGCAGGACTTAATTTAGATATAGCAGTAAAACAGATACAAACAGGCGATACAAACACCGTATTTGCAACCGGAGAAGGAAGTTTGACCACTGAACAGAGATTAAACGCTTTCTTGAACTATCTTCTGACTTATGGAAGGGATGAATTTTCTTGTTATCGAAAAATAAGATGGTAAATAGACTAACCACCGCACAAAAAGCGGCAAGGAAAGCAATAGAAGCCATTTATTTTGGAAATGCAACCGTAATAGAGCATCAAAAAATAAAAAATGAGGCTTCCAAGTTGACAGAATATGTAGATATAATCGTTTTAGAAAATCAACCTTGTCGTTTATCCTATGAACGATTACAAACTACCGTACAAAGTGAATCTGCCGCAGCCATTACACAAGTAATTAAATTATTTTTATCACCAGATATTATCATCAAACCAAATTCGAAAATTACAGTCACACAAAATCAGGTAACAAGAGATTATACTTATAGTGGCGTTCCTGCGGTATTTCCTACTCATCAAGAAATTACACTAGAGTTATTTCAGAAATGGAATTGAGGGAAAATAGATGGGAAAGATGGGGAAAATAGATTTACATGCGATCAAGAACTATCAAAAAAAATTCAAGAAACTCAAACACCCAGATGCCTTTCTGGAAGCAAGTGCGAAGGAACTTGCAGGAAGGTTATTAAGAATCGTGATAGAACGTACTCCAATCGGAGAAGATCATAGTGACCATACAAAGGGAGAATTAAGAAGTGGCTGGACTATCGGAAACATAAAAAAAGAAGGAAATATCTATCAGATCGAAGTGATCAACCCAACCCCTTATGCGGTGTATGTGGAATACGGGCATCGTACAGCGAATCATAAAGGGTGGGTTTCAGGAAAATTTATGCTTACGATTTCAGAGGAAGAATTAAAAACCATATCTCCACGCATCTTAGAAAAGAAATTAAAAAAATATTTAGAGGCTCAAAGAATATGATCAATACAATAATTGAAGCGATTAGTACTGCCTTAGACAAAACGTTTGGGGAAGGATATGAAATTTATATGGAAGAAATTAAGCAAGGCTTACAAGAGCCTTGTTTTTTTATCCAATGTCTTCATCCTACCACAAGCTTATTCTTGGGAAAACGATATTTCAAAGAAAACCCATTTTGTATCCAGTACTTTCCATTGACAGAAAAGAAACAGCGAGAATGTTATGAAGTGGCAGAACAGATGATTGGATGCTTAGAGCGAATTTTTATAAAGAAAGATTGCTATCGAGGAACAAACATATACTATGAAATCATAGATGGTGTGTTAAACTTTTTTGTCAATTATAACTTTTTTGTTTCTCGAATAGAAATGGAAACACCAATGGAACAAATAGAATCCCAAATAGGAGCAAAGGAGGGAAAGGAGATTGAAAACGAAAAGAACTATTAAGGAAGAAGCATCGAAAGAAACCGAAGTTTTATTTACGAAAGAACAGTTATTAACATCAAAACGATTTCAAAACAGAAGAGATCTTTTAAATGCTCTTTTATCCTCAGAAAAGCAATATACCATAGAAGCAGTTGAACAAAGTATCGAACAGTATTTGAAAGGAAAGGTGAAGTAAGATGGCATTAGGTGGTGGAACATTTGTTACCCAAAATAAGGTACTGCCGGGAAGTTATATGAATTTTGTATCTGCGGCATCTGCATCGGCAGCTTTATCCGATCGAGGGATTGCAACCATGCCCCTAGAATTAGATTGGGGCGTGGAAGGAGAGATTTTTGAAGTAACTAATACAGACTTTCAAAAAAGAAGTCAGGAGATCTTCGGATATGACTATTCTCATGAAAAGTTGAAAGGATTAAGGGATTTATTTTTAAATATACAAACTTTGTATGGATATCGCTTGAATGGAGGAGGTAATAAAGCAAGTAATTCTTTTGCTACAGCAGTCTACAGTGGAATACGTGGCAATGATTTGACACTTGTAATACAAACGAATACAGATGATTCCACACAAATGGATGTTATGACCTATTTAGGAAGTTCAAAAGTAGATCATCAAACAGTAAAGACTGCGGCTGAATTGATAGACAATCTTTATGTTACATGGAAACCGGATGTGGAATTAGAGGTAACAGCAGGGATTCCTCTTTCTGGTGGAACAAATGGTACAACGGATGGAACAGCCTATCAGACGTATTTAGATAAGATCGAATCGTATACCTATAATACAATGGGCGTAGTTATAACAGAAGATACTACAAAAGGACTTTTCGCTTCGTTTGTCAAGCGGCTGCGTGATGAAATGGGTATCAAATTCCAGCTTGTGCTTTATAACTATGCAAAAGCAGATGATATAGGAGTAATTAGTATAAAAAACAAAACCACGGATGCAAATTGGAGTGAAGCAAGTCTTGTGTATTGGGTAACAGGAATTTCTGCGGGCTGTGAGGTAAACAAGAGCAATCAGAACCGAAATTATGATGGAGAATTTACAATCGATACCCAATATACACAGTCCCAATTAAAGACAGCCATTCAAAATGGAGAATATGTTTTACATAAAGTAGGGACAAAGGTTCGAGTATTAGAAGATATCAACACAATGGTTACCACTTCTGACACACAAGGAGATATTTTCAAAGATAATCAGACGATTCGGGTAATCGATCAGATTGCTAATGATATTGCGGTATTGTTTAATACAAAATATTTAGGAGTTGTTCCAAATGATGCAGCGGGAAGAATTTCGCTTTGGTCAGATTTAGTAGCACATCATCGGCAACTAGAACAGATTCGGGCGATTGAAAATTTTTCTGAATCGGATATCACAGTAGAACAAGGAAATACGAAAAAATCGGTAGTGGTTACAGATTTTGTAACGGTTGTAAATGCGATGAGCAAATTATATATGATCGTTACGGTAGCATAAGGAAGGAGGAAACTAATGTCAAATCTAATTATGGATGCAAAAGATTCTATTTATGGTGGTCTTGCCCAATGCTTTATTACTGTTAATGACAGACGATTTAATTTTATGAGTATGACCGAATTTGAAAGTAAATGGGAAGTTAATATTGTCGATGTTCCTATTTTAGGAAAAGTAGGAATGGGGCATAAAGCAGCGGGTGGTAAAGGAACATGGAGTGGTACAGCACACTATAATCAATCTCATTTTAGAGAGATTGCAGATGAATATCAAAAAACGGGCGTCATGCCATATTTCGAAATTCAGGTGACGAATGAAGATGCCAATAGTAAAACAGGAAGACAAACGGTTATTCTTAGAAATTGTTTGTGTGATAGCTTTATTTTGGCTAAGTTTCAGGCAGGCGAGGAACTTTTAGAAGAAGAACTTTCAGGAACATTTGAAAGTTGGGATATGCCAGAAAAATTTAATCCCTTAGATGGATTTCTTAGTAACTAGAAAGAGAGGATAGAAACATGTCAAATTTTAGTAGATTCATGAAACAAAATAAAGTAAAACAGGAAAACGGATTTTTTGCCCCAACTGGTACTTTAACAGACGAAGCAGGAGAGCCTTTAAAATGGGAATTTCGACATATTACTTCGAAGGAAAATGAGAATTTAAGAGATACTTGCACCCTAGAAGTACAAGTAACTGGCAAACCAAACTTGTATCGCCCAAGGTTAAATACTTCAAAATATCTATCTAAAATGATTGCTACTGCAACCGTTTTTCCTGATTTGTATGATAAAAAACTTCAAGATAGTTATGGTGTAGTGACCCCTGAAGATCTTGTATTTGCAATGGTAGATGATGCAGGAGAATATCAGAATTTTTGTGTTTGGATGCAAAAATTCCAAGGATTTGATAAGAGTTTTCAAGAAAGTGTGGATGAAGCAAAAAACTAATTGAAGAAGGGGATTGGGAGGCTAACTATGCCTACTATGCCCTTCTTAAACTTCACATTTTGCCTTCCGTTTTCCTTGCTATGGATGAACAGGAGAAGGCTTTTACTGTAGCTGCTATTGATAAAAAGCTAGAAAGCGATAAAAAGAAACAACAGGAAATTAAAAGCAAAACAAAGAAAGGGAAGAGAAGGTAATTGCATGGCAGAATTAAAAACAACGATTGAGTTATATGATAAATTTACCGCCCCTATGATGGATATTATTCAAGCAGTAACAACAGGGGAAGTTGTATTACAACATTTACAATCTGTCATGAGTCAGGAAATTGATACCAGTACAATGATGGATCTTCAAAACACTATTCATCAGACAACGGATGCAACAGAAGCTTTAACAGATAGCCTGCAAAACCTTTCTCTCTCTTCTCCTGCTATGGAAGGACCTGATTTAAAGAATGTTCAACAATATCAAACCAAATTAGAAGAAGCAGCCTCTGCATTACAACAGATCTCTTCCATTCAGGAAACCATTCAAAATCAAAGCGAAACGCTTTCTATACTTCCAGAAAATATTCAGGAAAGACTGACAACGGTAAATCATAGTATTGAACAAATGAAGGCAAATTTAAGTTATATTAAACAAAATCCGTTTGATTTGGATATAGAAACAGCAAAATTAGAAATTGATAGTTTTCATGATTCTGTTTTAAAACTTTTAAATAGTCAATCACAACTTCAAAACGCAATACAACATATAACCATACCAAATCCAAATAATGAAGAACAAGTAATACCAGTACCTATTAAACCAACGCTTCCCGATCCTTTAGTAGAAAATCCATCTCCTCTAAAAGCACCAATTCAACCCCATGCTCCACCTGAACCTGTGGAAGTTCCTATTGTCTGGAAAGCGGATACGGTAGAAGTTTTCACAGGTTCAGGTGTAGAACGATTTCAGCAAGAAGTGCAAAGTGCTAATGCGATGTTGGAACAGTTAAGTAATACACAAAATAGCATTGCACAACAGGCATTTAATACGAACCTTTTTCCACCACAGGCATTTCAAGATTTAAACAGCCTTGCAGTTCGGATGGATATGGTTCGTGAAAGAATTCAACAGATTGAAAATAACCCTCTGAACATGGGAACAAACACTGCGAACCAAGAACTAGAACAGTTAAGAAGTCAATTAAATCAAGCAGTACAGGAACAAAGCCAACTGAATACAGCTATCAAAGATATGGATATTCAGACAGCGAATGGAGCTTATCTACGATTGTCTCAGACAATTAGCCATACAGAAAAGTATATCAGGGATAATATAGATGAACAGGGGCGGTTTAATCGAGAGATTTCAGAGGGTGTCAAGGAAGCAGAAAAACTTCCAAGTGCCATTAAGGGGGCAGTTGCTGCCTATGCAAGTATACAAAGTATCGTAAAAATAATAAATTTATCCGACACCATGACACAAACCAACGCCAGATTAAATTTGATGGTTGACGTAGATGCAGGAGAAAGCATAGAAGGATTACAAGAGAAAATCTATACATCTGCCCAAAATGCAAGAGGTGCTTATCAAACCACTGCGGATGCTGTTGCAAAGCTAGGAAATAACGCTGGATCTGCTTTTTCTAGCAACGATGAGATCATTGCTTTTGTAGAACAATTAAATAAGTCTTTTGTTATTGCTGGAACAGAAGCGTCGGGCATTGATGCCGCTATGTTGCAACTTACACAAGCAATGGGATCAGGTGTTCTTCGTGGCGAGGAATACAACTCTGTTTTAGAACAAGCTCCGAATATCGTTCAAAATATTGCTAAGTACATAGAAGAAAATGAAGATGTCCTTAGTGCCGTTGCTGCTCGAATGGGCATGAAAGTAGAAGATTTATCTGGAAACGTAGAAAAGTATTTAAAGGATATCGCAAGTGAAGGAATCATTTCTGCCGAAATGGTAAAAGCCGCTTTATTTTATGCAGCAGAAGAAACGAATGAAAACTTTGAATCCATGCCAATGACTTGGAATCAGATTTGGACATCGTTTAAAAATGACTCTTTGATGGCGTTTCAGCCTGTCCTTCAAAAAATCAACGATTTAGCGAATAATGAAGAAATACAAGGATTTATTGACAGAATTACAGAGTCCCTGTTTGTTTTATCCGATATAGCACTGGCGATCTTTGATGGGATTGGACAAGCCGCTGGATTTATTTCAAATAATTGGTCGATTATTAGTCCTATCATTTACGGTATTGCGGCTGCAATTTTGTATTATACGATTGCTACAAAAGGAGCAGCTTTAGCAACTAAATTAGCAACTTTAGCAACCCAAATGTGGAGTAAAGCACAAGCTATCTTTAATGCAATTATAGGAGCAAATCCCTTAACTAAAATAATATTGGCTATCATTATAATTATATCTGTCATTTATGCAGTAGTAGCTGCTATTAATAGAGGAAAAAGCGAAGCAACTTCTGCCGCAGGGGTAATCATGGGTTGTATCGCTTTTGTTGGAGCGGCTCTCTGGAATACGGTTGTTGGAGTAATTAATGCTATTTTACAGTTTTTATGGACCATGTTTATTGAACCATGGATCGGAATCATTGAATGGGTTTTAAATGTATTTCAGGGTGGCTTTGACAGTTTCGGGGATGCCGTGCTAAATTTGTTGGGACAAATTATATCTTGGTTTTTGTCTTTGGGCAAGGTAGTTACTAAGATTATTGATGCAATTTTTGGTACAAGCTGGACAGATGGATTATCTGCCTTACAGGATGATGTACTAGCTTGGGGTAAAAATAATGATGCTATCACGTTAGATCGTAATGCTCCAATGCTACTACACAGGATAGATTATGATGACTCCTATAAAGCTGGAGAGGACTTTGGAATTGAATTAGAAAATAAACTTTCTGATTTGTTTTCATCGCAAGAAGAGGAAAAGGAGGATGAGAATCCAACTGATTATGAAGAGATGTTAGAAAATCTAGGCAATGTTACTGAAAATATTTCAGGCAACACCGAAAAAATGGCTGACAATATGGAAATTACAAAAGAAGATCTAAAATATCTTCGTGATATTGCTGAACAAGAAACCATAAACAGGTTTACAACCGCTGAAATTAAAATTGATATGTCAGGGATGCAAAATACAGTAAAACAGGGCGATTTAGATGGTTTTCTTTCTGAATTAACAGATGCTGTTGATGAAGCAGCCCAAAATATGGCAGAAGGAGTTTATGAATAATGGGAACAGGTGGATATAAAGTTTATCTTGGAGAATGTTTGTTACCGATTCCTCCAGAAAAAATACAGGTAAAGATTAACAATGCAAATGATACGATTACTTTAATGAATGAAGGACAAATTAACCTGTTAAAACAAGCAAAGCTGACAGACATTGAATTCGAGTGTATAATTCCACAAATAAAATATCCATTTGCATCATATTCTTCTGGATTTCAGAAAGCAGAATACTTTTTCGATTTTTTGGAAGATTTGAAAATGAATAAAAAGGTCTTTCCATTCATTGTTAATCGGGCATTACCAAATGGTAGTGCCCTTATTTATACAGATATTAAGGTATCTATGGAAAACTATACGATTACAGAACAGGCTTTGGAAGGGTTTGATTTTTTAGTAAAAATCAAATTAAAGCAATATATAGACTATGGAACGAAACTTGTGAAGATAGAAGAGAAAGAAAACAAAGCAACGGTTCAAGAAACACGAGCAGCTGGCAACAGTCCATCTCCTACCACTACGAAGTCCTATACTGTAAAAAAAGGGGATTGCCTTTGGAAGATTGCAAAATACTTTTATGGGAATGGAGCGAAATATACCATTATCTACAATGCGAATAAGGAAACCATTGGTGGTAATCCCAATCGAATCAAACCCGGTCAAGTGTTAATGATTCCGGCGATTTAGGGGGTTTTTTATGGAAGTAGAACTTTTAATTGCCGATCCTACTGGTAAGATGGCATACCAACCAGCCGTACAGGAAGGAATTGAGTGGAGTACCGAACGAAGAGGGACACCCGGTAAACTAAGCTTTAAAATCATCCAAGATGATATTCTAGTTCTTTCAGAGGGAAGTCCGGTTCGACTGCGAGTAGATAAGCATGAAATCTTTTATGGCTTTATCTTTAAACAGCAGCGAAGTAAGGATCAAATTATCACTGTGACCGCTTATGATCAACTGCGATACCTGAAAAATAAAGACACAAAAGTTTATCAGGGGAAAACGGCTTCTCAGCTGATTCAAATGCTTGCAGCAGAGTATCATTTAAAAACAGGTGTCTTAGAAAGTACAGGTTATGTCATTCCATCTAGGGTAGAAGAAAATACTAGCCTTTTTGATATGATAGAAAATGCCCTAGACTTGACGTTGCAAAACCGAAAAGAAATGTATATTCTGTATGATGACTTTGGGAAGATAACCCTTAAAAATATTGCTTCTATGCGAGTTGGAGAGGCAGATAGATATTGGATGATTGATGAAGAAACAGGAGAAAACTTCGATTATACATCATCCATTGACGATCATACCTATAATAAAATCAAGTTGACGTATGATAATGACAAGACTGGAAAACGGGAAGTTTACATCGCACAAGATTCTGGTCATATGAATGAATGGGGAATTTTACAATATTTTGACACTCTACAAAAAGGGGAGAATGGGAAAAGAAAAGCAGATGTTCTTTTGGAGCTCTATAACCAAAAAACGCGTAATCTAAAAATCAAAAATGCAATGGGAGATAATCGTGTCAGAGCAGGTAGTTTAATTATTGTAAACCTTAATTTAGGAGATATAAAATTAAAGAATTTTATGCTAGTAGAAAGCTGTAAGCATACCTATAAAGAAGGGGAACATTGGATGGATCTGACACTGCGAGGAGGTGAATTTATTGCCTGATGCAGCAGCATTAACAAAAATTATAAAAAAAGTTGCTATACAAACCGTTGAGGCAGCGAAACCTATGAAAGTCTGTTTTGGAAAAGTGATCAATATGACACCATTAACGATTTCTATTGATCAAAAAATGACATTAGGGGAAGCACAACTCATCCTTTCTCGCCATGTTACTGAGCATGAAATCAAGATAAAAGAGAAAGATAGAGAACAAACCATTCTTATTAAAAATGAATTAGTAATCGGTGAAGAGGTGATTCTTTTGCAGCAAAAAGGAGGACAAAGTTATATCGTATGGGATCGGGTGGGAGAACCATGATTCCATCTAATAATGCCTTTAGAAAAGATTTTGAAATCACGACACAACCAACCAAAACCTATCAGATAGATTCCGAACATAAAGAAATTCATGGAACTGTGGATGGGCGTGAAGCCATGAAACAGGCAATCTATAAAATTCTATCGACAGAACGATATCAGTCCATTATTTATTCATGGAATTATGGAGTAGAGTTAGCAGAATTGTATGGAAAACCACTCTCTTATGTTTGTCCAGAGTTAGAACGTCGTATCAAAGAAGCCTTACTTTGGGATGATCGAATTTTAAAAGTTTCCGATTTTGCCTTTGATACGACAAAAAAGGGGGAAGTTACGATAACCTTTACAGTTACTACTATTTATGGAGAAATACCAACCGAAAAGGCGGTGAAGATTTAATGTTTGAAACTCAGGTCTATGAAACGATTTTAGAGCGAATGTTAAAACGAATTCCAAACTCTTTGGATAAACGAGAGGGTTCGATGATTTATGATGCACTTGCTCCAGCGGCTGCGGAACTAGCAATCTCCTATCTTCAACTGGAAACTGCTTATCAAGAAATGTTTGCAGATACTGCATCCAGAGAATGTTTACTTCGACGTGCCGCAGAACGGGGGATTACTCCAAAACCTGCAACCAATGCCATTTTAAAGGGTCTCTTTACTCCATCTACTTTAGAGATTCCTCTTGGTGCAAGATTTACAGGTGATGATTTTACTTATATGGTTAAGGATAAACTCCTAGATGGAGAATATAAAATCGAATGTGAAAGGATTGGAACCGTTGGTAATCAGTATTTTGGTCCACTGATTCCGATTGATTACCTTCAAGGGTTAGAAACAGCTACACTGACAGAACTACTCATTCCAGCCGAAGAGGAAGAAGAAACCGAACACTTTAGAAATCGATATTTTCATAGCCTTCAAAGTCAAGCTTTTGGAGGAAATATTGCTGATTATAAGGAGAAAGTTTCTTCTATTGCTGGAATTGGAGGGGTAAAAGTATACCCCTGTTTTAATGGTGGTGGTACAGTCAAGCTGGTCCTTGTAAATTCCGACTATGGTGTACCTAGTGATACACTAATCACTACGGTTCAGGACTGTATCGATCCAGCAGAAAGTGGCAAGGGATTTGGAATTGCTCCAATCGGACATCAAGTTACGGTTGTACCAGTTCGTTCTCATACCATTTCTTTAGAGATACATCTGACTTATCAAGAGGGATATCATTTTTCTTCGATTCAGGCATCGATCGAACAAACGGTGGATGCTTATTTTTATGAATTAAATCAGACTTGGGCAGAGAAAGATTCTTTAGTCGTGCGAATCTCCCAGTTAGAAAGTCGTATTCTAAACCTTGCGGGAGTATTAGATATTTCAGATACCTTTCTGAACGGGGAAAGTAAAAACATAGTGTTAGGAGCAGATGAGATTGCTATAAGGGGGGAGATAATTGGAACGTGAGATACAATTATTAGAATACCTTCCAGAGATACAACGTTCTATCAAAGATTATAAGAATTTATTTGAAGCTGAAGCACCTGAACTCATCCAGCTTTTTGAAGAGTCAGAACAATTACAAAAGAATAGTTTTATCACAACAGCTGATTTACAAGGAATCAAACGATGGGAACAGTTACTTAACATTACCCCTGATAGTATAGATCTAGAAGAACGAAGGGCGGCTGTATTAGGGCGTTGGAATCGTAGTTTACCGTATACTTTACATCGATTAAAAGAATGTTTAGATGTACTAGTAGGAAGAAATGGATATCAAATTGATTTAAAGCCACAAGATTACTTTTTTGAATTATTAGCAGAAAGTCAACCTCTTTCTATGTTACATACTATACGTTCTTTGGTGAAAGAAATGCTTCCTGCCAACTTAATTTTTTGTCTAGTAAACCATATACCAACTGAGATTTTACAACAAATAAAAGTTACTTCTAATTTAGGTTTTAATAGTAGATTTTATCCTAGATATAATCTAGGTTTATTCTATTTAGATGGAGCACAAGTACTAGATGGAACATCTGTTTTAGACGGCTATCAATCCGAAATAAGTATCGAGTTCTATCCCTCCCGATTAAAGTTATTAGGACAAACATTTATACCAGTAAAAAGATATTCACAAGTCATTTATCTTTCTAGTATTCATCTACTATTTGCTTCTGTCCTACTATTACAAAGCAGAAGTTCTTTTTTTGAAAAAGTCCAGATCAAAGAACGAATGAATTGGCTAGATTATATTTATAAAATTGTGAAAGTCGCTCCAAAAACATTCTATTTTTCTAAATCAGAAGTAAATAGTAAGACAGACACGCAAGAAAAAAATAGAAGTTTCATTCCTGTTAAACAAGCAATAACAGAACAATTAAACCTATCTAATCATATCACACAAAACATAAAAATGAAAAATACAGTGTCAATCGAAAAGGATCTTTATTATCTGGATGGATCGGAATTATTAGATGGAAGTAGAATGTTAGATGCAGATATTTTAAATGAAACATTATAAAGTAGGAGGATACGTTATGGCACAAGGAGTCATTACAACAAGAGGAAGAGAAAAACTCTGTAAAGCACATGCAGGAGAAATTACATTACCTATTATTACACAGATGGCATTTGGAAATGGAGGACTAACAGAAAACGGTACTCCAATAGAAACAACCGGAAACGAAAGTAGTTTAGGAAATGAACTATTACGTAAAGAAAGCAAAGTTTAAGCTCTAATATACAGATAAATAAAAGCATTAAGACAACTTAATTTCTGTGATTTATAAAATTTACACAAAATTTACACAATACAATATGGAGGTAGAAAACATGAGTTATCCGTTACAAGTAAAAGAGAATGTTAGTTTAAATGAAATAGTAATCCTTTCAGAATTGCAGGCAAAGACACGCTATAACATAGGCAGGGGCAAACTTTTAAAATTTGCAAACGATGCAGGGGCGATTGTAAGAAT
>ERZ778511.1948-NODE-1948-length-12475-cov-18.609662_pt1 | contig 12475 bp, 5 predicted proteins | sample MGYA00510347_ERZ778511 | MGnify/ENA primary metagenome ERZ778511 (study PRJEB29527, sample SAMN07138967) | mouse gut metagenome | material: feces | host: mouse | place: China:Nanjing | collected 2016-01-25 ...
CCCCTGTCCATGCGGGTTGTACGATTTAATAAAAATTTAATTAGTTACAAATTAGCGACAAATCGGGGGTGTTGTGCGGAATAATGGGTTTCGACAAACGATATCACATATGTTATTTTTTACATGTGCACCTGTAAACCCGTATAAATACTGCATTTTTTCGGAATTAAGAAAATCTTAAGAATTTCGCGTGTCAAGATGTGGGGGAGACAGGCGATACGACCGAAACCACCCCCGCCGACGAGCAGGAAAACGAGGACGAGGGAGAGACAGAAATTCCTTCCGGCGATAACGAAACACCTGTTACCGATCCGGCTGAGGAGCCTGTGGAAGATCCGGATGAGGTTCCCGTTGAGGAGGAAGTTTCGGACGACGAAGCGGAGCTGCCGTCAGAGGATCCCGAAACTCCTGTCTTTGAAACTACGATAAATACGATGGGTTTCGAGACCAGATCAATAACAGACTACACCGCAACTCTTCCGGCTGCGGATAATGGTGAATTCACCGCAAGTTTTACGAGTGGCGTTGACGCGGATAGTAGTGCACTCAAGGACGGTGAAGATCTTGTCCTTACCGTTACCCCGAACACAGGCTATGTGGTAAAGTCTGTTAACTGGCTGGTAGACAATGCTGATTCGACCGCCATGGTTGCGGGTGACAGCGAAAACACCTACAAGATCACAAAGGAAACGCTCACTGAAAAGCTTACAGGCGCCAGCGGAGCCCTCACCTTTGAAGTGGTGACGGCACAGGTTTTCGACGTTGCTATAACGGTTGATACCGCTGACAATATCAAGACATTAGCAGCGATTATCGACAACGGTGCGGAGACAGCTGTCACAGACAACAAGGTGACTGTGGAGAGCGGCTCTACGCTGTCTTTAAAAGTTGAACCTAAGGACGGCTTTGAAGCGGCCGTATCGGTTGGTGGTAGTGAAAAAGAAGGCACCGACAATGTATACGAGATCGGTGCGATTACTGAAGCAGTAACGGTTGCGATCACCACTACGGCTGTCGTTGATTCCTATGAGATAACCGAGACGATTCAAGTAGATGGCGCGGCGGCATCTGATGCTGCCAAGGTGGCAAAGATCACATACACAACGACCGATGTGACGACAGATACGGAGGCAAATAAGATCTCCATCGCAAAAGGAAAGGATCTGACCTTTAAGGTGGCTGCTGTTGCCACAGAAACTGAGGGCGAGGACAGTTTCAAGGACAAGGTTGTTGAGATTTCCTACAAGATCGGTGGCGGCGCTGTGGTTATTCTCACGAAAGACGCGACCAAAGAGACCGCTGGCAAAGTGTATACCATCGAGAAAGACAAGATCAACGCTGCTGTTGAGATTATCGTCAATGTACGCCCTCTGAAAGAGGTTACCGTTGACACCAGCGGGATAGATCTTGACAAAGTAAAATTTGAGTATAAGACTGCGGACGCGGCATCCTATACCGAGCTGACTGCTGGCGCTGCTGCTATTAAAGTGACAGAAGGACAGACATTCAGCTTCAAAGTAACGGCGAAGGATGTTTACCAGATCGACGATGTGGAGGTAACCAATGCGGAACTGGGCGAAACAACGGAAGGATATTCCTTTGTTGCAACCAGTGCGGCTCCGGCAATTACTGTTACCACAAGCTATGACAAGACAAAGGTCAACAATCTGGCGTTTGACCTGAAGGGCGACGCAAAGTCCTTTACGGTACGGTCTGAGGGTATCACAGATGATAAAGACGTTGCATTGACGGATGTAACTGTTCCGGCAGGCGGCTTCACGGGTGGGGACACCCTGCTGACGCAGACGCAGAAGATCAAAGTAAAGCTGACTCCGAATGCTTCCTACGATATCACTAAGGTGGCTCTTGATACGGAGGACAATGTTCTTTTTGACGCTGATGCGGAAGTGGAAGAGGGACAGGACGCTCCCGATCCGATCGGACCATATGTCATTGACTTTGCCACAATGCGCGAAAAGAAGCTGATCGTGACTACTGCGGTAAAGACAAAGGGCGCCGATGTGAAAGTTACCTTTAAAAAGGCTCCCGAGAATGAAACAGTAGTAGATTATGAAGTGGCGAAAAGCACTACTGTCCTTGCAGATGAGACCGATAAGGTAAATGATAGCTATATCATCAAAAAGGGCGAAGGTTATCTGGCCTTTACAGTGACAACACTGGGTAAATATGTTCCCTCTGTTAAAGTAAATAATGTAAAAGTGGATAATCCGGAAGCAAAGGATGGCGTGTACAGCTACCGTTATCTTGTTAACGACTTGAAGGACGAGGGCAACGAGATCCTCATTGGTGCTGAAATTGCACAAAAAACAGTTACACTTGTATATGATGATGCGGCGGTAGATGTATCCGCAGCAGTCGGCAACACAGCTGTGGTTGGTGATGGTGATAAATCCGCCACTGTTGACGAGGGCACGGCCCTTTCTTTCAAAGTGGCTGCAAAAGACAGCTTTGTGCTTGGCACGGTAACAAAGAAGGGCGCGGCGGCAGATGCTGAAGCGGAAGAGGTAGAGGTTACTAACGGCAGATTTGCGTTGACGGTTGACGAGGATATCACCGTTACGATCACCGCCAGAGGCGAGCGGATCAAAAAAGATCTGGCGGAAAAGACAGCCGATGGTACAAAGTCTGTATCCAAGGATAAGAAGGGTGCGTACCTTGTAAGCAATACCGGCACTTATGTGGGCGGCGCTACAGAGGGTGGCAAAGATGTGGTAATCACCAAAGTGGCTCTGCTTGACAGCGCGAAGAAAGAAATCGCGCAGACTGTCGGTGAAGGTGAAGCCGCAGTTAAGAACTGGAGCGCAAACGCAAATAAGACAGAGATCACGCTGTTCCCTAGCGCGACGATTGCCGGCAAGGCGCTTACACTTCAGATGTACGGTGAAGTAAAGACCACTGTATCCGGCAATGAGGTGACAAGCGAAGGGCTTGTGGCGGAATATGTACTTTCCGTATCCGCAAATCTGGATGCGACGAAAGTGAAAGTAGCTGACATCAAGCAGGCGACCGATACCGATGCGGAATATCCGATCACGGTAAATACAGGCGCAGAAGTTGGCAAGATCAAGCTGGATCTGACAGGCGCAGATGCTGACATAATTGATGCGACCGAAACGAAGATCAAAGACGGCAAGTTAAAGGTTCGGACCGGCTTTAAGGCAGGCGAGACCACAGTTAAGCTTTATACAGTAACCGATGCTTCCAAGCCGGACGCAGAGGCGAACAGAACATACTTGAAGGATGTAAAGGTAACCACCACCGCTCTGCTTGACAAGGCGGTTACGAAAGCTCCTGTTGTGAAGGCTGTAAACTCCACAGACGTTTCCATTACTCTGTCTCTGGATGCAAAGAGCCTGAAACTGAAGGACGCTGCAAAGGGTTCGATTTACTATGAGATTACTGCAAAAGCAAACGGCGACGTTCCGAAGGATGCAGATGGGAAAGCTCTTCTGAAGAGTGAAGTGACCAAGTGTGTGGAAAAAACAGGGGATCTGCAGAACACCGTTCTCTGGTTTGACGTTGCTGGCGTTTCCGACAAGAGCGCATATGGTACCGGCGGCTACTGCAAATATGATGTGGAAGTAAGACTGGTACACTTGAAAGATAAGACAGATAAGTCTGCACAGGCAGCGAAATTCGCTGACACAGATATGGCAGTTCAGGGAACAAGCTGCAGCCAGTCCGCAACGACAGGCACAAAGCCTTTCGAGACGAAGGAGCCTTACTACGAGGATAACTTGAAACTCAAAAAGGGCGCAAGCACTGTATACACAGGGCAGGAAGCCGTTGTCATTGCTACGCCTCAGTTTGGCAAGAACACGAGCTACATGGTAGTTGACGGCGCATACTGTGACGACATTACCAGAGGGCTTGCGGGTGATCCGTTGGAGGTTTCGGTTAACACGGAAACCAACGAGGTTATGGTGAGCGCTGACAGCCGTACCGCGCTGGGCAAACACACGATTCAGATTGTGGCAATTTCCACAGATGAAGATGTTGATAGCGGCGTTCCGACGATGTACGCATCCAGAGCAACGATCGTTGTAACTGTAGTGAGAGGTATTGAAAATTTAACAATCAGCGTACCCTCCGACCAGCTTTACAAAGATCCGAGCCCCAAGAAAGCAGCAAACATGACCGCTGCTGTGACCTATAACCGGGGTGCTACAGATAAGAATCAAGTCCCCAAGGCAAAGAAAGTACAGTGGGCACTGTTAAATGCGGAGAATGAGATTCTTTCCGCAGAAGATTACTTGAACGGTAAACTGACCATCGCCAAAAATGGTAAGGTAGCGCTGGCAAAGGATTATGCGGTATCCCGCACAGCGAAAGACAATATCTTTAAGATTGCCGCTATCGCTGATGATTTCAAGGATCCCGATCTGGATCTGAGCGCAGGCGCAAAGCTGACCAGCAGCAATAGAGTGGCAATCAGTAAAGAAATTACTATCACCAACGACGCCATCTCAATTGGTAGTCTGGCGATCCTTGACAGCAACAAGAAAGTGATTGCAAGAGGTGCTACCGCTACCCTGCAGGCATCGGAGGCAAATGGCGCGACACTGGTAGCGTTTATCCCCAATGCACCTGAGAAGAAAGCGTACACACAGGTAGATCTGGATACCTATGCAGTTAAGGCTGAAAACGTGAAGTTTACTTCCGGAAACAAGGCGCTCTCTATCGGTACAAACGGAACTATCAGCGTTAACAAGACTGCAAAGAATGTCGTTCTGACAGCGGCACCTGGAGACGGAAACCCTGACAAGAACGCGAAGCAGACCATGAAGCTGACGGTAGATTACGATACGACCGGCGAGCTTGGTCTGAAAATCACTAAACTTGATGAGAAGGGCGTAACAGAATGGAGTGAAAGCCCTGACAATAAAGACATTACCTTTACGGATTCTGCAGTTGCCAGATTCAAAGTAGAGGTACAGCAGAAGAGCAGCGAGGGCAAATGGGAAAGCGTTGCCAATGCTGACAACTTTACCAATTTCAAACTTAAAGTAAAGGGCGGCAAGGTACTCAGCCAGAGAGGCAACACAGCTACGATCGCGACCAGTAGTGCTGTAACCGAAATCACACTGACAAACAGCAACGTAAAACCCGCTGTTTCAACTCCTTACAAGCTGACCAACGCAGGTATCAACGCTCTGGAGAAAAGCGTAAAAGCGCCTAAGGTAACCGTGAAAGGTTCTCTCAAGGCGGGTGGCACCTACGGACCGCAGTCCTTGACCATACAGCTTACTAACAGCGTGAAGGAAGGTAAGCCCGGCTACATTGAGGACTTCTCCAAGCTGTATGTAAAGACCGACTTTGACTGGACCACCTACAATGCCAAAAATGCGGTTGCACAGAACGAGTTTATCAGCGAGATGGAGCCGAAAGGATATACCAGAATAGAAAAGGTCGGCACCGATGGAAGAACTTATCTGGATTTTGTAGATAGAGAAAGCAATACAAATCTGGCTGCCGGAAGCTATAAAGTAAAAATGAACTTCGGCGAGATCGATGAGGACGGATGCTTTAAGTCCGTTGCTCCTGCGGCGGCGCTTACTTTGAAGGTTGCAAAGCCTAAGGCACTCTCCTTCAAGCCTGTGACGTCCTACAAGATTTCCGCAACGGACAGCGCAAGCGTTGTTCTGACCGGCAAAGGAAATTATGACGGAGTTGATTTTGAAGCTTTACAGAATGCAAACATTAAGGGTAAGGAGAACAAGTTTACCGACTACTTCGCACTGGACAGCTATATGGATGAGGACGGAAATCAGCAGTATATCATCAAGCTGACGGAGAAATACTTTAACGAAGTAGATAAGAACGGGCTGGATCTGTCTGACAAGAAAAATAAAGACGATCTGATCGGTTACGTAACTTACTCAGCGTACCAGTGGGGAGAAGATCCCTTGGAGAACACCGTAAAGATCACCATGAGCGTGACAGCGCCTGCGGCTACCATCACCAAATACACGGTATCCAGCGGTGTGATCGGCACAGCGGCAAAATCTAAAGTCACCGTTTATGTGTCGGATAATAAGAAAAATCCTGTACAGCTTGCTGCGGTAAACTGGGGTGGAAACGAGTGGGAAACCTGCGAATTTGGATATAATACCATTCAGTTTACTGCGAAGAATGATTTGCAGGCAAAGGGAAAATATGATATTCCGATCGTCATTCTGCCCGCAAGCAGCTATTATGTAGAGGCATATAGGGCATTAAAGACGGATACCGAGAAGGTTGCATTTGTCAACAAGTACGGCGTTCCGCTCACTGTCAAGGTGACGGCAAATGACCTTTCCACAGTGAATAAGGGCAGAATCACCGTTGACAGCAAGCAGCTTAGCAGAGCATTCACCGCTTCCAGCTTTGACGGCGCAAACTATGTTGTATATGTTCCGTTTACGGAAGTGTATACCGGCACGAAGTTTGACCATATCGTCAACAACAGTGTGAAGGTCGGCTCCGGGGATGCTGCGCCGAGTCTGATCACGGTAGGAAGAGACGGCGAATACAATTACTTTAAGATTACCATGAACAAGGCATTGCTCGAGCAGGCAATCAAGGCGGATGTGAAGGCGGACGGCAAGTCGAAAAACACCTTCTATGACGCAAAGGGCAAGGCAAAGACGCTGAGCGTGAAAGCGGATGTATGCTATGACGCGAAGGGCGACCAGAAGGACAGCTTTACCTTTAAGCTCACCATGCCCGCAACCCGTTCTGCATTTACGAATCAGGGTGAAAACGGTCTGACGGCTTACGAGCAGGCAGTTGACACGATCTACAAGAAACGCGCAGAGATTGCCGCGAAAGTAAAAGTAGAATATGATCCTAGAAACGATTATGTGACGGAGAACTACGGGAAATGGGCAGCATGGGATCTGTGGAATACGATTCTCCAGACAGTCGGCAAGGATTCTGGTATTGACACATTGATCTATGATGACGATTATGAGGAAGCACCCAGCGGTTCCAAATTCAGCGAAGTCTTAGTCGTTGGCAAAGCTACAGTGCCTACCACGACGGCAGACGGTACATTGCCGATCACGGTGAAGCTGAGAAGCATGGATACGCCACAGGTTGTCAGCAGCATTGCGTTTACACTGACCATTCCTAAGCTTGAGACGGCAGCAGCGGATGTCAAGGCAGGCGTTAGTAAGTTCCTGAACGATAATGAGGCGAAATATGCGGTCAACACGGTTACCGATGCGCAGATCAGAACAGATCTGAGAGCCTACATGAAAGAATGGGCAGCTGAACAGAGTCCGATAATCGACCTTACGGCAATCCGTTTCAGCGTGGATAACTTCAAGGTAGAAGAGGCAGGCTTTGTGGACGGAACGCCTCGCGGCGGCAACGTAAGCGGTAGCGTTCACATTTGGAATATCCATACCGAAGACGAAGATTACGTGGAGATTGACATTACTATTCCCACACCCGCGGAAAGCAGTACGGTAATTGGCAAGGTGAAAGAAGCGTTAGGTATCGGAACCGAAGCGGGAGGTGCAAACAGCACCACTACCATCGCAGAACTGGCAATCGCAAACGCGAAAGAAGCAGTAAAAGCTGATGTCCTGTCAGTCGCAAACAAAGCGGCAGGTTATCCGTACACGGTCGAGTACAAGAAGGACAACAACGCGGATGTATTTGACTTCAAGGAAGTCGGTGCAGAGGCGGGAAGCATCTCCTTTACACTGGTTGTAAAGGACAGCGCCGGCAATTATATCGGAGAAGAGAAAGACGAAGAAGGCGAGATCAAAAAGGCAGCAGACGAGATCAAGCTGGAGGCAACTCCTCTTACCGCGAATGCGAATATAATGACCGTAGCGGAAGCAAAGACGGCGGTTGAGGCATGGATCGCAAAGGTGAATACGGCAGCGGCTGATTCCGAAGACAGAGCTTTCCTTGCAACTGCATCTGCAGAGAACATTGTAGCCACCGTTAAAACCGGAGCTGAGCTGAAGAATGATGCTACGCTTTCTGTGACAGTTGATTCCTTCGATAAGGTGTCGGCAAGCATCGAGAAAGACGGTTATGTAAAGGGTACGGTCGTTCTGAAAAAAGGCGGTACAACCAATAAGAAAGAGGAAAAATTACCGTTCAACTTTACACTTGCAAAGACGGGGGCATGGACACTTGAAGCTGCGGCAACCGCAGTTACGGAAGCAGTAGCGGCTGCGGATATCTACCTCACAAACGACAACGTGAAAACTGATGCAGGAAAAGCCGCAAAAGCAGCAGAAATCCTCGCGATCGCGAAGTCAGCGGTTCCGGCTGATAAGTATGATGTAGCAATCAAACAGGAAGGCGCTGACGACGCGAAGAAAGATGTTAAGCTTGTTGTGACAGAGGCAGCAGTTGGAAAAGCCGGTGAAGTATCACTTGTCCTTATGATTACTGACAAGAACGCCGAGGCAGTAACCAAGACGAAAGATGTAACGGTTACACATGACATTCCGGCATTGGAAGACGAGGGCACAGAGCCTACGCCGCCGACACCTCCGACATTTACAGCGGGCGGTATCGCAGATGACATCGCATCGATTACTACTGCGGCGGTAGAGTCAAGTGATGTAAAGACAGGTAGTGATAGTAGTCTCTCCATTGAAACGGCAACTGCACAGACAGCTATCGAAACTGCAATTGCTGCAGGAAGTTTTGATTGGGCGGATGAAGAATATACTCTGACGGTTACAAAGGTTGAGAATATCACTAACTCCAGTGCAGATGCCAAGGGCAGCGCGACAGTTACTTTTACGGTAACGTATGAAAGCACAACATCAAGTGAGAAAACGCTCACACTGGTTATTAACCAGCCCGAGGAAGTTCAGCCATAAGAAGTTACTTACAAAAGAAACTGTTTTAAGAAATAGAAGAACAGGAGCACCGCATATGCGATGCTCCTGTTCTTTTGCGTTTACTCTCGCAAAACACCCCTCACATTCTTCTCCGCCTTCACCCGCGGAATCATAATCTGATGCCCGCACCCCGCGCATTTCAGGCGGAAGTCCGCGCCGATCCTCAGCACTTCCCATTCTGAGGAGCCGCAGGGGTGTTTCTTTTTCATTTTTAAGATGTCGCCTACCTGAATGTCCATAATTAATGCTCCATAATTTGATATGCTAGTCCAACTGCGAAAATATCTCCCCGATGCTTCCCTGCGCCACCAGATCCGCAATGCCGTCCCTTGCGGTAGGTGTTTTATTGACGAGCACCAGTTTATTGCCGTTGTAATAATCCAAAAGCCCCGCAGCCGGATAAACGGCAAGGGAGGTGCCGCCCACGATCAGCACATCCGCTTCGCTGATGGCACGGATCGCGCCGGTAAGCGTGCTCTGGTCCAGACCTTCCTCGTAGAGCACCACGTCCGGCTTGATGTCGCCGCCGCAGGTGCATTTCGGCACGCCCTCGGAACCTGCGATATAATTCACATCATAGAACTTATGACAGCTCTCACAGAAATTGCGCAGGACAGAGCCGTGAAGCTCGTACACTTTCTTGCTGCCCGCCGCCTGATGCAGCCCGTCGATATTCTGGGTCACCACCGCCTTCAGCTTTCCTTCCCGTTCCCACTGTGCCAGCTTCAGGTGGGCGGCATTGGGCTTGGCGTCAAGGCAGAGCATCTTATTGCGGTAAAACCGATAAAATTCCTCGGTTTTCTTTCTGTAAAAAGTATGGCTGAGTATCGTTTCGGGGGGATAGTCGTACTGCTGGTTATAAAGACCGTCCACACTCCTGAAATCCGGAATGCCGCTCTCCGTGGACACACCGGCGCCCCCGAAGAAAACGATGTTGTCCGATTCGTTTACCCATTGTCTCAGTTGATCAATCTGCCCCATAAGAATACCTCCCTCTCACTTGATTTTTTGTTATTGTGCTAACTATCGTATTTAATTATGATATTTTTCAGCAAAAACAGTTGACACAAAATATGACTTACGATATTATAATTTTAAAGGTGCTACCCTTAAGCAAACGGTTCACCTCGGTTTTAGTTATATATCAAAAAAAGCAACTAACCTTGGTGGTGGCGGTTGCTTTTTTGATGTTTATGTATCCCGTGGGATTGTATGATACTGATGATCGTGACGATAATACTTACAACTGTCACTACAATACCCACAATCCCAACGATCGTTTCTATCATCATATCCTTTACCTTTCGTGAATTTTCCATTGTATCACCTCCCAAGATACTGGAAGCCCTCAAAATGTACTCATTTTGGCGAAAGGTGAACCGCTTACCGTTTTGGTAACACCTACATTCATTATATGGAACCACAAAAGATAAGTCAACTTTAAATGATAAATTTATTAAACGAAATTACGTTTATTTTGTTTTCACAGTAATCACCCTGCTCGCCAGAAGCGTCATCCCGGTTAATTATGCTCCCCCAGCCCCAGCCGATTCACCGCCGAGAAAATCGCCCGCACGGACGCCCTCGTGATATTGGAGCTGACGCCTACGCCGTAGGTCACGCTGCCGCTCTCAGCATCCAGCAGGTGGATATATGCCGCCGCCTGAGAGTTGGAGCCGCTCTGGAGCGCGTGCTCCTCATAATCGAGAATCTTGATGCTGACATCCAGTTCTTCCTGCAGTCCACGTTTCACCGCGTCAATCGGACCGTTACCTACCGCCTCGAAGCGTTTCTCCACGCCTTTGTCGGTGTAAGCGACCGTAACCTTCGTATCAAACTCGGACTCTGTCTCCTCGCTCAGATCATCCACACGAAGCCTTCTGAAATGAATCGGCTCTTTCTTCATCAGATACTCCTGCCGGAAGCTTTCCATGATCTGATCGGGGCTGACTTCGCCCTGTTTCTCGGAGATTGCCTGAATGACATTGGCAAACTCTCTGTGCATTCCCTTAGGCAGTTTGAAGCCGAAATAGGTGTCCATAATAAACGCGACGCCGCCCTTGCCGGACTGGGAATTGATGCGCACGATGGGCTCGTACTCCCTGCCGATATCCGCGGGGTCAATGGGCAGATAGGGCACCTCCCAGTATTCGCCGCCGCGTTCCTTCATCGCCTTCACACCCTTGTTGATGGCGTCCTGATGGGAGCCGGAAAAGGCGGTAAACACGAGTTTGCCCGCGTAAGGATGTCTGGGGTGCACGGGAATCTTACAGCATCTCTCGTAAATCTCAATGCTCTCGTTCACATGCTCGATGGCAAGTTCGGGGTCGATGCCTTGTGAGAACATATTGTAAGCAATGTTTAAAATATCCACGTTTCCAGTCCGCTCACCGTTTCCGAAGAGGGTGCCTTCCACGCGCTCCGCGCCCGCCAGCAGCGCAAGCTCCGCCGTCGCCACGCCGGTTCCTCTGTCATTGTGAGGATGTATACTCAGAACAATGGCTTCCCTGTTTTCCAGATGTTTGTTCATCCACTCGATTCTGTCCGCAAAGACATTGGGGGTGGTCATTTCCACCGTGGAGGGAAGATTGATAATCATGGGATTTTCCTTTGTCGGTTCCCATTCTCTCTGTACCGCGTTGCAGACTTCCAGCGCGTAGTCAAGCTCGGTGCCGGTAAAGCTCTCGGGCGAATACTCCAGAATCACCTTGCCGGGGAATCTGGCTGCGTGACGTTTCACCATCTTTACGCCCTCTACGGCGATATTGATGATCTCCTCACGGCTCATGTTGAATACCACATCCCGCTGCAGGGTGGAAGTGGAATTGTAAATGTGCACGATCGCCTGTTTACAGCCCTCGATGGATTCAAAGGTGCGCTCCACAAGCTCCTCCCTGCACTGGGTCAGAACCTGCACGACCACGTCGTCGGGAATCAGCTTCCGATCCACGAGCTGGCGCAGGAAATCATATTCGATCTGGCTTGCCGCGGGGAAACCGATCTCGATTTCCTTAAAGCCGAGTTTGATGAGATAGTTGAAAAACTCTATTTTCTCGGACACGACCATGGGATCAATCAGCGCCTGATTGCCGTCGCGCAGATCCACGCTGCACCAGACGGGCGCTTTCTCGATCTGTTTGTTCACCCACTCTCTTTCCGGGTAATCCACCACCGGGTTTCTGCGATATCTCTTATAATTTAACATGATTGTAAATCCTCCTTCTGGATGTTTTCTTCTATCCGTACTTACGTGAAAGACCCCGCTGCATAAACACAGCGGGGTCGTCCGAACGTGACATTATTCTCCAAGACCGCTCTCAATGGCGTCAACCAACGCCTTGAGCGCTTCCTCCTCATCTTCACCGTCACACACAAACTCGATTTCATCGCCACACTTGACACATGCCCCAAGCACACTCAGGACACTCTTGGCATTCGCTGTATTTTCACGAAATGTAAAGGTTATCAGAGATTTAAACTGCATCGCTTCCTTACATAGGATGCCTGCCGGTCTTAGATGTAGCCCTGTCGGGTTTTTGATGACTACCTTCTGACTTACCATTGCCTTTTCCTCTTTCTTACATGATACTATGAGTATA
>ERZ778511.1954-NODE-1954-length-12426-cov-3.646027_pt1 | contig 12426 bp, 8 predicted proteins | sample MGYA00510347_ERZ778511 | MGnify/ENA primary metagenome ERZ778511 (study PRJEB29527, sample SAMN07138967) | mouse gut metagenome | material: feces | host: mouse | place: China:Nanjing | collected 2016-01-25 ...
TCGAAAATGTCAAAGTGTCAGAAGGTGGAAAGAAAAAGCCGATTCGCACAAAATCGAATAACGACATAAAGAAGATCCTTGACAGCAACGGTCAGCCGTTGGATAAGGGGACGCTGGATAAGACACAACAGCTGCTCGATACGCTGAAAACCCGCTTTGGCATAGACATATTCTTTCAGAAAGACAGAAATGGTCAGGTCCGGGGTTATGGCATTGTTGACCATTCAGGGAAGATAGCCTTTGACGGCAGTAAGGTGATGAAGCTTTCCGAACTGATAGATTTCGCCATCAAGCCGGAGCGAAAGCCATCGCCGCTTGACATATACCGCGACCTGTTCACCGTCGAGGTCGGGAATGACAGCCGCAGCGATTATATGCGTATCAATTTCTCGGATGGCACTACTACTTATCAAAAGTCAATCTCGCCGAGACAATCGGCATGGTATATGGGCGTGAAAGACAACGAGCGAAAGGATGTAGGTCTGACGATAGCCGCCACGATGTTTTCCGAGGAGATACTCACAGAGTATTTGAAACGGCACCCAATCCATAATCCACTTGACAGGATAAAGGATGTCTCGGCAGTCAAGCTCCGCAATAGCAACTATGGCTTACGAATATTGCATACCGACGGATATACGCCGCTCATAGAGATGAGCCGAGATGAAAAGAATCAGTTCATGACTATTCAATCAGATGACAAAGCGAAGCATGACTTCCTGATGGTTCTTGCTGCCCATCATCTGACACGGACGGATGCCGTCATGATTAAAGACAGCATAAAACAGCGCACCCTCACTCAGACCGCAGCCCGTGTGCTTCCTACGCGCCCGCAGGACTACACTACGGAACAATCAAAACTCTTCGCGCTCAATCTTTCTTCAGTCCTCTCTTCCCTCAATGTCAACTCCGCAGCATCGGGCCACAAGCGCGAACACGAAGTCGGCAAACACACCCGATACGACGACATAGACGACCGCCAGCCCGACACCAAACTGTCAATGTAATACTATAAGGAGCAGAATTTCTGTCTGTCAATAAATTTCCACTGCATTACGCCCTCTGTTTCAGAATATTTTATTAAATTTGCAACCTAAACGCGCCAGCGCAGACAAAGACCACCGATGTAAGTAATAACTTATATACAACATATAACGGAACTTACTTGTAGCCGCAAAAGGTTTGGTCGCCTGTCTGCCTACTCGGAAGTTCTAACTTTATGGCATGAGCGAAAAATGCTTTACTCATATAGACCTGTTCGCAGGTGCCGGAGGACTTTCCGAGGGTTTGTCCGAAGCTGGCTTTCATAGTCTTTTCGCTAATGAAGTCGTACCAGTATATGCGAGTACGTATGCCCGGAACCACATTGGAGCTAAAGTTCTAACCAATGATATACGCTCAATAAATGCCGATGAAATTAGAGAAGAATTAGGTCTTATCAAAGGTGAGCTTGATTTACTCGCCGGTGGACCTCCGTGTCAGGGATTCTCAATAAATGCTCCTGTCCGTAGTAATGAAGACCATCGAAATCATCTCTTCAAAGATTATCTGCGTTTCGTCTCCGCGTTCATGCCGAAGGTAGTTCTTATTGAAAATGTTCCCGGTCTAGTGTCATTCGAGCATGGCGCGACACTCCATGCCATATTGGAGGCTCTTGCAGATTTAGGCTATGGTGCGGATGTCCGCATTCTCGGAGCTGCATATTACGGTGTGCCTCAGATGAGATGGAGAACAATCATAATAGGGTTCAGAGGTGCTGAATTGCCGGACTGTGCTTTCCCGGCTCCCGTATTCCATGCTCCCATCAGACCTAATTTCACCTCTACTTTTGACGGTCGCAATCTTGTATGCGCTCCATCACCGAATATCGAAGCAAGATTCACGACAGTCCACGAAGCTATCGGAGACTTGCCTGTATTGGAATGTGGAGAAAGAGGTGAAACTATCAAACAATATAGGTGTGATCCGTTTTGCGATTATCAACGCTCATTACGCCAAGGTTCCACCGGGGTATTCAATCATGAATCTCCGGCTCTTTCCAAATTGAATATTGAGCGCATGACGCATATACCACCGGGAGGCAACTGGACTGATATACCTTTTGAAATGCTTCCTAAAGGTATGCAGAAAGCTCGTCAGTCAGACCACACTAAACGCTATGGTCGCGTTGCAAAGGATGGTCTCGCGTCTACAATTCTCACCAAATGTGATCCCCATTGGGGTGCATTCATTCACTATGAACAGAATCGCTCGTTCACAGTGCGTGAGGCGGCCCGCATACAGTCATTCCCCGACCATTACATTTTCAATGGCTCTTTGGCGGAACAATTTGCCCAGGTTGGCAATGCTGTTCCTCCATTGCTCGCAAAAGCTATCGGAGAATGTCTCTATAACATCGTTAAAAATTATTGATATGGCAGGATATATTGCAGAATTTTTTGGCTACGCCGCTTCTGATAAATCACAATCGGCACTTGCCACCGCAGCAAGAAAAAATTGTCCTTTTCTTGGTTCTTTCTGTGTAAAAACGCTCTCAAGAGATAAAATTATATCTGGGGTGTGCGCTATTCGGCAGAAGACTGCCGGATCTCCCAATGTGATATGTTGCCCAGTCAGACTATACGCAGACAATTACAAAATGCTTCGGCTTATCGCTAATAGGGCTTTTAGACAAGAACTTAATCTCTATGCTGGACGAGTTGCAGTTGAAAAAGCAAAAGAAGAAAGCGGAGCGATAGCTGTGTTTGGCAAAGGTTGGGGCGGCGAATTAAGATTACCGCAGAGAAAAGGAATGGGGTCTTATTTCGTTGATTGGGTACTTGCACGTTTAGATGGTCAGGGAGAACTTGCAGAACTTACCGCCATAGAAGTGCAGACGATTGATACTACAGGAAGTTATGGAAATGCGCAGAAAGTTCTCGCAGAAAGCAGAGAGGTGATAAGTGACACCGCTGGGCTTAACTGGGAGAATGTATCTAAGCGAATTATACCACAGATTATATACAAAGGACAAGTTCTTCAACGTGAAGACCTTTGTAGAAGCGGCCTTTTTCTTGTATGCCCAAAACCTGTATATCAACGCATTCTTGACAGGCTCGGAGGTATTGAAAAACTTCCTGAATTCCCAAGTCAGCCTGCCTCTATTAACTTTATTGCCTACGACACCAACGCAGAACAGAAAGACGGAGAAATTACGCCGTTAGGTATTGTGGAAGAACATTGTACTACGGTCTATAAGGTGCAAGAGGCATTTTCTTCGCTCAATCTACCAGAGGGGAATGTTTACAAGGAAGCTATTTCAAGGACTCTATATCCAGAACGCTATCAAGATTAATTGCAAGTATGCTAATAAAGGAGCGTTCAATAATCACATGGCTTCTCAATCCCGATATGATACAAGCGCCAAAAAACTTGGTGATTGCTCCTGCTTCTCATCCAATAAATCAGTCTATTCTCGGAAACCATCTTATTGAATTAGATAAAATACGGAAGCAAAATCCTGAATGGGGTTTGCCGGAACTTCTTATGCCCTCTTTTGAAGAAGTGATGTATAAGAGCCACCAGTCGTTCGACAAGATAATGCCGCAATTATTTGAAGATTTTTGCGAAAGAGAAGAATGCGGCATACTACTGTGCCGTGGTAATGTTACTATTGTATACGGGTTCGGAGGGAATCAATTAAATATTTGGCATTTTACCGAACAAAACGGCAACAGCGTTTTCAATTTCTACACATGTAATGTCAGTACGATTGATAATATCGGAGTAGGGATTGCTGATACTCTGTTGGCAGACAATCTATTATTTTCAGGCTCTTTAGAGGAACGGCAACATAAATTAGCTTTTATTGCGGGATTTGTCGCCACCTATGTTGCTGTTAAACAATATGTAAAAGTAGAGACTGTCGTCATCCCCCAAGGCAAGTTTACAGCCATTGAGGGCACCCCGCTTGAATACATCGAAAAAAAGAAAGTCCTCAATCAGACTGGTCAAGAAGTAATAGTCATGGATTCCAAATGGTTTCGTAAAATCATAAACGACAACGACATCTATGTACGTGGCTTCTTCCGTATGCAAAACAAAAAGAATGAGTTTGGTGAATGGTACAAAGAACTTATCTTCGTTGATTCATTCGTCCGACATGGTTATCATAGAAATGCCAAAATAGAGGACGATGACACCGAAGAACAATTAGAATCTGAACAGCCCTAACATGTATATCATAAGCTGGAATATAAACGGTCTTGCATCGTGCTTTTCCGAGTTGCAGAAACTCGTGGAAGATTATTCTCCTGACTTTGTCTGTTCGCAAAAAGTCAGGAATAACTCGTTGCGCGAAAAGTTCGGGATTACCGGCTATCGGCAACTCTATACAATGCAGGACATTGGAAAGTGGAGTGGTGTTATGATATACTCCAAAATTTCGTCTGATGTAGATTCTCATACTGCATTTCTTTCTATGCCGCAGCGCATACAAACTCCCGAATTAAGCCGGGAGGGGCACTTGCAGGTTTATGACTGTAACGACTTTATTATCGTAAATGCTTATGTGCCATTTGCCAATTTCGATATTGAGGGCGCTGTGGAATATCGAAAGAAGTGGGATATTGAGTTTCGCCGTCTGATTTGTGAACTGGTCAAAAAGAAACCTGTCGTTATTTGCGGCGACCTCAATATCGTTCACACTCAAAAGGATTCCTGCGAAGCTAATATTGAAATGAACCGTCCCTGCTTCACTCGGATGGAACGTGATAATTTCAATCAACTGCTTGCCGAGGCAAATTTGGCAGACGCATACCGCTCAGTTTACTGCGATGAACAGGCCGTCACCTTTTACGGCAACTATCGCAACATGAAAATTGGGAACCGCCTTGATTATTTTCTTATCAGTCGTTCCTTTCTTCCATCGTTGGTCGCTTCCGATATTCTTACAAACTTCGGCACAGGGCAGAGTGTCCCGATTATCCTTGACTTTACCCCCGGTGTTCCTGGTCACAGGCTGGTATAATACAAGAAAATCAATGTAACGCATCTGTTATGAGTAAGTTCCTGACTTGTTATAAAGTTGTTATGAATAGCGCAAATGATATTGCGCTATTAGACTCCACATTCCTTTCTAACTTCTACTTTAGAGGACAAGCCGATGCGGAGTGGGATTTATCATCCTCATTAGAGAGAATGATTAAAAGCCTTTACCAGCGAGAAGATTGTTTTGATATTCCTCGAAGATATGAAGTTGAAATGCTCGAAGAGTTCAAACGGAAATATCCCCTATACGAAAAGCATAGAATACCTGCTGAAGAAGACAATATCGAGTGGCTGTCAATTATGCAACATTATGGAGCTTGCACACGATTGGTCGATGCAACAGAATCAATTTATGTCGCCCTTTTTATGGCTACACAAAATTCTTTTAGTAATTCTGATGCTGCAATATGGGCAATAAATAAGAATATTCTCAACTCAAAGAAATATATCTTATATAGAAATAATGTTGATAGGAAAGCTCCCTCAATATCTCTAAGCGCAGCTGAAGCATATGCATATAATTATGCAAATTCATTTATAGGATCTATTTACAACCGTGGCGAATGTCCTCAACAAATCATTGCCATTAAACCTAAGATGAGCAATGAACGATTATCAATTCAACAGGGTCTTTTCTTAATGCCTACTGATATATCTGTTCCATTTAAGTACAACCTCAATAATTATCTGCCAGGTGTTGGGTTCAACAGAACAGATAATTCTTTTAATCCCATGGAATTTTCTAAATTTGTCGAGTATTCCCATGACAATAGGAACAAAGCACATAATGATAATATCTTAATGTTTAAAATTACTATTCCTCGTGCTTTGAAATTAGGCATTACAAAACTTCTATCACAAATGAACATATCATCAGAGACTTTATTTCCCGGACTCTCAGGCTTGTCTCAGTCACTCAATAGACTTCGCGATGGATATGGTGAATATTTAGAATAAAACTAATAGGGAAGTTGCGGCACCGCCGCGCTTTCGTTACGATGCCCAATATTCAATCGTTAAAGAACTCTCGAATAATTAATACATTGTGAGATGGAGCCAATCCTTGTTTTTGTCGAAAATGATATACAGTATAGGGGTACAAGAACTCATAGAGACCCTTATGAAAAACTAAAGATATATAATGACATATCAAATGTTTATGTTTCCTCGATGAAAGATATTAACTTTAGAGATATGTTTATTATAAAAGACTTTATTTGCCCTTCCCCGTATATTAATGGTGAAGAAACTGTCGAATTGGATGCAGATGATGAGGGTGATTATTATTCACCTCCTATTTGGCGTTCTACATTGAACCTTTGCCAAAAATTAAATGCAAACTATGAAGTTGCAAAATTTTCTCCATCTCATTCCAAAACTGGATTGAATCTTATTTCAAGGTATACACTCCTTCAATATGATAGTGAGTATATGGCATATTCCGTCCCGATTTACGGTTATACCGCAATGGCTGATGCCTTTATAGAAACTATTTATAAGTATTATTTATATGCAATTTCAAACCATCAAATTGCTAAGGATTCAATACTAAACATAGATTTCCCCATTGAATACTTCCATTTTCTCTCTGATAAACAATCAAAATCTCCTGTAAAAGTAATGGCAGGTGGTATGGATAATATTTACTCCAAATATGGCTTGCTACTGTTTAAAAATATAAATGCTTTGCTTTTAGCTTTCTTCTTAAGGAATGACTCGCTTTTTATAGATTGTGTAGATATTATAGACGACTATCTACCTTTCTTTTCCCAAATCCCTGAAATCCACCGCAACCCTTTGCGTTACGCTATATTACAGTATGCTAAAAATCTAAATTTACCATCAGAAAATATCTTATTGCTTGAGAATGCTTTATATAAATCTTGAATTTTAGGACTTTCCGGATGTCGCCGTCGCGCTTGCGTGGCTTTATCATCGAGCCTAAGGTCTCGACCGCTCGGTTTCAATCGCTTAGCTCTTGCGACGCAAGCCACTTCGTTAATAACACACGCTGGATTTCGGCACTAATTAATTATTTGACCAATTGGTCTCTAAATCAGTTGCGTCATAATTTCATGATGATATCAAGGACCTCGTTGAGTTTGTCTGTCGGGAGACGCTTGATGTAGTTGGCGCGGGCATCAAGATTGCCACGGATATGGGCGAGAACGGCGAGGTGGGCATTGACTGACGCGGTGTCTCCTTCAAACATTCCAAGATAGGTTTCGCGTGCCGGTATGCCGAGCCGGATTCGCTCTTCATCGGTAATGGCATGGTCAAAGACCGTCTCAACACCTATTTGAACACCTCCATTAAGAATGTTCATTTTCTCACGTTTGCTCTCGTCATCAAATTTCACGTATTTCATCATCATGTCAGCGGTTGTGTGCCCGGTTACGGCGCGAATATCTTCCGGAGACATTCCCTTGCGTAAGCACATAGTTACAAATGTTCGTCGTGCGACATGAGAAGTAAGGAGTTCGTATTTCGGTCGAATCACTCTTGTTTTCTCTCTGCCACTTTGCTTTTCAGTAATCCAATCTCCGGTCATACCGGCTAATTTACCCACTTCCTTAAGATGCGAGTTGTACTTTTGGTTGGAAATACTTGGGAAAATACAAGGGTCATCTTCATCAGGCGATTTGGGATATTTTGCAAGTATGCGCAAAGCCTCAGCAGCCATGGCAAAACGCTGACGATGGTTGGTCTTCTTTGATATTACATCAAGTATATCACCATTGATATTTGACCATCTTAAAGCAATTACATCGGAAAAGCGAAGACCGGTATAACAAGCAAATACAAATATATCACGAGCACGGCCTATCGCTTTGCGGGAGGTGGGAAAGGTTTGAATAGCGGCAAGTTCTTCGTCTGAGAGGGCATATAGGTTTATTGTGCTGTCAGATTTGGTCTCGTCATGAAACCGCTGAGAGTATGTCTGATAAGCTATATTACGGTTGTATCCCTTCCTTGTGGACCAGTTGAAGAATCCCTTAATGGTCTTCATGGATTGATGAGTATAATTGTTTGACAATCCCTTCCCTATAAGGAACAGTTCGAAGCGAGCCAACAAATCATCGTTGACATCCTCAAAATACAATCCTGACTTAAATTCATTTAGGTGACGAAGCATAGTCTTATGCTTTGTCAACGTTCCTTTGGTCCATTGTGCCGTGGAGGGAGTCGTTTTCAACTCTTTTTCCCTCTCGTCAATCAAAAGCTGATAAACCTGAGCCACGGTCAATCTTGTTGATTTCTCTTCATTCAGTATCCGCTTTACCTCATCACGAACAGTTATAGGAGTAACTTCTTCCCCCTTTAGTTCAAGTTGTGAGAATGCCTCGTCAACGGCAGAAGCTATTTTCAGTAAACGCTGATTTATATCAGTGGCGGAAACGTCATCTGAATTGAAATTGTTTCGTTTAACCCTTTGAGTTTTCTCGTCCCACTTCCCAAGAGAAATGCGATAGCCGGAATAATACCAGATCCGTTTGCCGCCAAATGTTATGTCGGCATTAATCGGCAATTTTTCGGGGAGATTGCCATTCTTATCCTTGCGCTTCTCAAGCCGGAAGCTGACACGATGCTTGTACTTATCCATGATTAAGATTTTTTTAGTATGGGGAGGGAATTGCCCCCATTTTACACATACAAAAATACATACAATTTTTCATTCAATCAAGGAAATTCAGAAATATTTTATTTTACCAAAATATAGGATAATATGCTGTTTACTAACTATTTTATGACTATAAGTAATATCATTGCGATTATATATTTTACCATAGTTTCAAGTACCTGTCTTTCCGCAAAAAGAAGCTGCAAGTCGCAAGACTTGTGGCTTCTTTTTTGTATGGAAAGCTGCGGACGAGAACCCTGAAGTTCGTACTGAGCTGCACACGATATTGTGACAGACGCCACTGCCCGAGAATGAGCAGTGGCGTCCGTTTGCGTTAGGATTTGGGTTACAGCACTAATACCTTGAAAGTTGCAGCGGCGGCGTTCACGATGTACACGCCCGGTTCCACGCATACACGCAAGGTAGAGCTTGGCTGTCCGTTGTAGCGTATGCGCCCGTCGATTCCGGCTATGGCCACGCTGCGATTCTCCGCGCCTTCCACAATTATCGTGCCGTTCTCTGCCGTAACTGTCACTCCGTCGGCTTCGGATATTTCTGCTATGGCGTTGACACCTTTCACATCAACCACTACTGGCTCACTGGCACGCGATTCTCCGTGGTTATATACCGCGCTGACACGGAATTCGTGGCTTCCGTTGTCTTTAACCTCGCAGACAGCCGAGCTTTCTTCTGCGGTGGCGTCCGATACTTTTTCACCATTGTGATATATGTTGAACCCTTGCAAGGCGAGATCTGCAGGAAGGACAGGCGCCGCACTGAAAGCGATGTCGTCGATAAAGAGCGCATACGTGTCGTATGAGGTATGGCGTATCGCGAAGTACTTGGCTCCGGCGGGTAACTGTGCCTTGAATTCCGTCCACACCTCAGGCACGGCATTGTCCGCAGGATAATTCTCGACCTCCACTTTCGTGAAATCCTCTATGGCGCGTCCTGTGCTTGAATACAGCACTTCAAACGATTCGGCATAAGCAAAGGTGAAGCTTTTGGCGAAGAACGATATGGTCTGCTGACTGCCGTCAAGCTCCGGCGATATAAGCCAGTTGTCGTTCAGACCCTTACAGCTCCATGCCGCAAGGAAGCGGTCGCCGCTGTGCGGCTCAACGTCTATGCGGTAATCCTGCGGAACACCTGCCAGCACAGGATCGTATACCTGAAATGCCATCGGCGATGTACGGTAAGGATTAAGCTTGTCATCCATAAAAGTATAGGTCTTTTTCTTGTCGGCATCTACCATGGTCCAGTCACCGAAGTCTTCAATGGTAAGGGGCGCGTACTCATCGCTTTCAAAATCTTCGCACAAAGGCCTTGGCGAGGTCATTCCGTCGAGCGGGGTCTTTGCCCATGAAAGACTTACCCTGCCGCTGCCGCTGTATTCGCCTTCGAGCGATTCTACACCGGGCAGTTGCGAATGGATTACTGTGGCCGTTGTTTTGGCAGTGTTGTTCCCGGCATTGGCATCATCTTGCAACAATGTTGTGAACGCGAACTCTATCTTGTCGCCATCAAGCACACCCGTAGGCTCCGAAATTTTTAGCACGGCAAACTTCCCGGCCTCGATGTCGGCAAGCGGCTGGCTGTGCGTGGTCGTCCCGTCGCGCGTAAACTCTATCCAAGCGCCTTTTGCCGCCGTTGTGCCAAGATTCTCCACTCGCGCCTCAAGCTCTACCGCGTTTCCGGCTTTGACCTTCGCCGTAGCTTTGAGCACCACGGCGCGAAGATCGCTTTGGGCAAGGTTGCGTATGCGTATGTTGTCGAGGGGGACACTCCAGGTGTACTCGTCGTCGTTATGCGCGGCCGTAAGGCGCAACTCTACCTGTATGAAACGGCTGTCTTTGTATGCGTCAAGCGGTACTCGGCAAAGAGTCCAGTCATCGGTCGGATTTTCCTTAAGGTCAAGAGTATGGGCAGTGACGAAATCGCCACCATCGGCGGAAACCAGCACGTCGATTATGCTGCCTTTGCCCTGATGATGATACTCAAGGACGGGATTCGACGCTCCGGCCAAACTTATTTTAGTGGAGATGAGTCCGTACTTGGCATCTTTTTCCATCGGCATTATATAGAAAAAGCCGTTGTCGCCGTCGTGAGAGTTAAGATATACCGGTTCAGCCTCGTAGTCGTCTGCATTAGTCTGCAATTCATTGTCGTATACCGTTCCGCACATAGCCCCTCCCGGAGTGGATTCGGGGTCTATAGCCCATATATGCTCAAATTCGGCATTGGCGAAGCTTTCGCAGAACGGAAGCGCAGACGGCTCGCCCACTGTAACGATGTCGGACGACGTGGCAAGGGAATAAAACATCTCGTCAACTCCGGCAGTAACCTGATATGCCACAAAGTCCTGACCGGCAATGTTGGAGTAATCAAAGGTGATGGACGTCTTTTCTGTCTGGGCTATAGGCGGATCCGTATACGACCCAAAGGCATCGAACACATAGTAAATTACTTTTTCGGTATCTACATATCCGCCGCTTTCGCCTGTTTCGCCAACAGGCTCCCACGATAGCGTGACATGCTTGTAATCCTCCGACAACACCGCCTTGACGCCTTCCACCGGCAGCGGGTTGTCCGGCCCGGCATAGAAATCCTTTATCACGGCTGCCTCGCCGGGTATATTGTCGATATAGGCAATTGCTTCGAGCTTGTTGTAGCCGGTGTTGAGCACGGGTACTTCGCATGTCTGGGTTTCGCCCGGGGCTATTTGGTCGAAAGTATGCTTCAGCTCCCAGTTCGATTTTATCTCTACTTTGCTAATTGACTCAAGCGGCGCTCCTCCTTGTGTATGCGTGGGCGCGGTATATGTCACAATTGCCTTTAGCTCGCCCTTGGGGGCAAGAACGTAGGACATCTTCCCGGCTGCAGGAGGGTCGATAGGCTCAGCCTTCTCTGTTATCGAGAAGTTTTTGAGAGTGCTTATAGCTGTTTTGGCTGTCGTGGTGGTGCTATGGAAACCAAAGTGATAATATCCGTCTGCATCCACAGCAAGCGGCACTTCCTTAAGCGCGAACGTGGTTTTCAAAGCATACTCGGCAACGACTTCCGATGTCATTGCCTCCACGGTCTGCGATGCGCCCATCCATAGCGAGAGAAGCCCTTCTTTGGCATCGGTAGGCGTGTTTATGCCGGCTTCAAAGCTGAGAGTATACTCTTTCCCGGCCAAGAGATGCACAGGAGGGGAAATCATCCAGTCGTCATTAGCTGTTTGCGTCTTATCCGGACCAAGACATGCCGAATATGTCGAGAAACCGCCTATCTTCCATCCTTTTCCGTCGTTGTTGGAATCGAAGGCGACATAGAGATCGGTGTATGGCTTATCTGCCTCTGCTTTGCCAAGAGTGTGCTTAAAGGGCACTTCTACAGCATTCGCAGGAGCTGCCTTCGCTCGCGGAGAGAGAGCGGCAAGGCGGGGATTGACCGACTTCCTCTCCGTGCGGCAAGTTTCTTTCACTTTTCCCCCGAGAGTCCGTACCGGCGGCGCGGACACAGCAATCGCAGTTCCTAAAGCGAGCAAGACTGCAAAAAGTAATGGTTTTTTCATAAGCTGGATTTGTATTGTTGTTTTACATAGGCGCCCTTAGCATTTTGCAAAGTAAACCCATAATTTTAAAAACTAAAAACATATTAAATTAATAAATGTTAACAACAATATTTTTAATAACAACCTGCCACCATCACTCTCCGCCGTCGCACTCCCTGCACTAAACCCTGCCACCCTTATGGCAAAATAACAAACCGCACCCCTCTCATAAAAAACC
>ERZ778511.1966-NODE-1966-length-12358-cov-4.711127_pt1 | contig 12358 bp, 11 predicted proteins | sample MGYA00510347_ERZ778511 | MGnify/ENA primary metagenome ERZ778511 (study PRJEB29527, sample SAMN07138967) | mouse gut metagenome | material: feces | host: mouse | place: China:Nanjing | collected 2016-01-25 ...
GCGGAGGAGATGATGGCCTACACCAAGAACAACATCCTGGTGCAGTCCGCTCAGGCCATGCTGGCCCAGGCCAACCAGATCCCCCAGGGCGTTCTCCAGCTGCTGGGCTAATTGGCGGAGAAAAAGCAGTATCAACGCACAATCTATATTCCCAACGAGCAGAGGGGGCGGGCTGCGGCCCGCCCCCTTTTTCTGGTGGAGAACCGGTACGAGAGGAGAAACGGTAAGATGAGAGCAATCGAAATCGCGCGGCGCATGGTGGAGCTGGGGAGCTATGAGGACGCCTGCAAAGCCTATATCCTGGCGCTCCACGAGGGCGCAGAGCCTGCGGAGGAGCTGGAGGCGGCGGTATACCTGCTGCAAACGGGGGCCAGCTACAAGACGGCCTATACCAGCTTTTTGAGCCTCTATAACCGGGGCCTCTACCGGGAGGACTGCCTCCAGATCATGACGGAGGCGTTCTACAAGCCCAACGAGAAGGCCCTGCGCTCCCGGTACGAGCGCAACTGCAAGCTGCTCGAGCGCTATCCCTATCTGTTCCGGAAGGATTTCCCCGCCTTCCGGGAGCTGCCCATTCGGTTCTACCCCTTCGGCACCCGGGGATTCGTCCCCTTCTACGTCCGGGAGACGCGGTTCGGGGAGTACGTCAACGTAAACGAGACCGTAATCAGCCGGAACTTTTTCAAGGACCTGGAGAAGCCCATCCTGGCCTCCGGGGTCTACTCCCAGTACGAGCTTGAGTACCTCAACGACAACGTGCGGAAGAGCGAGCTCGTGGGGCGGGAGAACCACATCTATCTCCACTACCCGGACTGGGAGACCTTCTGCGCGTATTTGCAGTGCTTCAACATGCGCAAGCTGCTGGGGGACAAGAAATTCGTGTTCCTGATCGGGGACGAGCTGTCGCAGTACCCCATGGACTTCAAGGAGCGCTTCGGCATCGACTACGACGGCGCGGCGAAGCCCATCGGCATCCGGGAGGTCCACCGGCTGATCTGGCACGCCCAGCTGTCCACCCACAACGGCGGCGACTTCTTCAACGAAATCTTTGACGCCCACCCCAACCTCCTGGCGGAGACCTCCCTCATGTTTGACAGCATGGAGAGCGTGGTGGAGGAGGTGGAAACCATCCTTCGGGAGGAGAGCAGCGTCCAGGGGGCGGTACAGCGGTTTGCGGCCTGGGACACGAGGGTGGTCTCCGAGCTGTACCTTCTGAAAAACCGCACGGCCAAGGATATTTTTGTGGCAAAGTTCCTCAGCGACACGCTCCTCAAGGAGCGGGAGAACGGCCCCTGGCTGGATACCGGGTCGCGGATCGCCCCGGCGATGTTCTTCCAGCCCCACTTTCACAACATTATTTACAGCATTTATGCGGATGCAAAGAATCAGACGACCCTGAAATCGGAGCAGTACGACGCCATCTGTTCCTCGCCCCTGTTCCGGAATTTCAAGTATATCAAGACCTTCGTCCCCATGCGCCGCCTGACCACCAGCCACGGCGGTACGGTGCAGTTTATGAACAACGGGGCCCTGCGGGGCGAGGGCGTGGTCGGAGATGCCGTCAGCCAGCGTGTCTTGAACCGCAGCTTCATGATGGACATGCAGAACCGCATCTATCGGGACAGCGTTCTGGTCCGGTTTGAGGACGGAAAGCTGAATCCCAAGGCCACCTTTACGGCCCTTGCGGCCTTTCTGGACATCCCCTACACGGAGAGCATGGAGGTCTGCTCGGAGTGGGGGAAGCCGCTGGACTACGGCGGCTACATTGCAGGCGGCTTCGACCCGAAGCCGGTGTATAAGACCTATGATGATTTTGTCAATGACAGCGAGCGCTGCTTTATCGAGTATTTTCTGCGCGACGCTTATGAATATTATGGCTACAGCTTCCTCAGCTACGACGGCGGGGAGATGGATTTGGACCGCGCGAAGGCGCTGATTGAGGATTTCACCACGGTGAACCGGTATATCCGGGACTCCTGGGTGCGGTACATGACGAAAAAGCTGGGGGAGAAGGACCTCTCCGAGGAGGAGGTTGCCAAGAGGGCGGAGCAGACGGCGGACGACCAGATCGTCCGGACCACGGCCCGAAGGGTCGGCAACGCACAGCTGCTGCTTCGGGGGCTGCACTTCGTGAACCCCGCCGGGCAGGAGCTGTGCATGGTGCCGAAGCTGGAGCTGGACCCCGCGCTGCTGGAGCAGCCGTTGTATCACTGAGGAGGGAACGTTTATCACCATGGAGAAAAAGGGAACGGTTTATTTCTTTACCGGCCTGGCCGGGGCGGGGAAGACCACCATCGGCGGGCTGTTCTACCGGCGGCTGAAGGAGAAGAAAAACGACCTGATCCTTCTGGACGGGGACCAGCTGCGGCGGCTGTCCTTCAATAAGCAGAGCGGCTATACCACCGAAGAGCGCCGGAGGGGCGCGTTCTACAACTTCGAGATGTGCAAAATGCTGGCGGACCAGGGGATCGACGTGGTTCTGTGCAGTATCTCCATGTACAGCGACTGCCGGGCCTGGGCCAGGGAGCACATTGAGAACTACCGTGAGATTTACATTCGGACCACCTGGGAGACGCTGCGCTGCCGGGATCAGAAGGGATTGTACAGCTCCGGTGTGAAAAATGTGGTGGGGGTGGACATCCTCTGCGAGGTGCCCGAGTGCCCGGACTTTGTGATCGACAACGACGGCCAGGAGGAGCCGGAGAAGATTGTGGAGAGGCTGTGGCGTGTGTTGAAAATGGAGGAAGCGGCATGAATATAGCACTGATTGTGGCAGGAGGGAAAGGCCAGAGGATGAATCAGGAGATTCCCAAGCAGTTCCTGAATGTGTACGATAAACCGGTTATTATTTATACGCTGCAATGCTTTCAGAATCATCCGGATATTGATGCCATCGAAGTGGTATGTCTGGATGGCTGGGCAGAAATCTTGCAGGCATACGCGAAGCAGTTTGATATAGAAAAGCTGAAATGGATTACCCCATCCGGAGAAACTGTGCAGGAATCCATTCGCAATGGGGTGTTTCATTTGAAGGACAAATGTGCCCCTGACGATATTGTGGTGGTTCACGACGGGATCCGGCCTCTGGTGGAGGACTTTGTACTCTCCGATGTATTGGTGAAATGTCGAAAGTACGGGAATGCTGTGGCCTCCTTGCCCTACAATGAGCAGATTTTTGTCGCGGATGATGCGGAATCGACATCACGGTATATTCCCCGGGATACGCTGCGCAGGGTATCTACCCCCCAGGCGTACCGGTATGAAAAGCTGCTGTGGGCGTATGAGAGGGCATTTTCGGAGGGGATTGGCATCCAGGCGTCCACCTATGTCAACACTTTAATGGTGGATCTTGGACAGCGGCTCTATTTTGCGGCGGGCTCGGAAAAGAACATCAAGCTCACCACAAAGGATGATTTTGAACTGTTCAAGAGTTACATGAAGCTGGAAAAGGACGCCTGGTTGAAGTAAGAGGCTCATATGAGAATTACAGAGAATGCGCGCTATCAAGGGGCGATCCATCAATTTATTTCTGATTTTCCCCACTGGAATAGGCTGGATGGGAAGTCGCTGTTGATCTCCGGCGCGTCCGGGATGATCGGCAGCTTTCTGGTGGATGCGATCATGGTCCGAAACCAGGTCCTGGAGTCGGAAGCGCAGTGCAGAATCATTGCTTTGGGGAGAAACCGCCAGACGGCAGAACAAAGATTTGCACCATGGCTGCCGTCCGGTGCATTCCGGTTCGTTGAACATGATGTCAGCTGTCCGCTGGAGGGGCTGGAGGCAGACTATTGGATTCACGCTGCCAGCACCACCCATCCTGTGGCTTATGCCACAGAACCGGTCAACACGGTTCTGGCCAATGTCTTAGGGACCCAAAATTTGCTGGAGCAGGCAAGCCAGACGCCCGGAAGCCGACTTCTGCTGCTGTCCAGCGTGGAGATCTACGGAGAGAATCGCGGGGATGTGGAGTATTTCAAAGAGGACTACTGCGGCTATCTGAACTGTAACACCTTGCGTGCAGGCTATCCCGAGGCCAAGCGGGTCAGCGAGGCGCTGTGCCAGGCGTATAGGACGGAGAGGGATGTGGATGCCGTCATTATCCGGCTGCCCCGGTGCTACGGACCGACGATGCGGATGACGGACTCCAAGGCTGTGGCGCAGTTTATCAAGAAGGGGGTGCGCGGAGAGGATATTGTGCTGAAGAGCAAGGGAAATCAGCACTATTCCTTTGCCCACGTCGCCGACGCCGCGATGGGGATTCTTTGGGTGCTCCTCTGCGGCGAGGGAGGACAGGCGTATAATCTGGCGGACCGAGGTTCGGACATTACGTTGAAGGCGCTGGCGGAACTGATTGCCGCCTACGCAGGCACCCGGGTGATATTTGAGCTGCCGGATGAGACGGAGCAAAGAGGGTACTCCACGGCATCGAAGGCGCTCCAGGACAGTGAGAAGCTTCGGATGCTGGGGTGGAGGGCAAGGTATGATATTACCGCCGGAATCAGAGAGACCATCGATATTTTGAGAGATATTTATGGAAGGAAGGCGTCATAAGTGGATACTCCCCTTATTACTGTGTCCCTCGGAGTGTACAACCGTGAAAATACTGTTGACAGGGCAATTAAGAGCGTTTTAGCACAGACGTATCCCCATTTTGAACTAGTCATTATAGACAACGGTTCAACCGACCGTAGCGGACAGATTGCGGAGGAATATGCCGCCAGGGATGCGCGCGTCCGTGTGGTACATTTGTATCCAAACCAAGGAATAACGATGCGTTTCAATATGGGGATTGCGACCGCAAAAGGAGAATTTCTTACATATCTTGATGATGATGACTATCTGGAACCAGATTTTATAGACTTCATGTACAATCTAATTCGTGAGAACGATGCGGACATCTCCATTTGTGCCTGTCCGGATAGAGGCGGAACGGGTGAGAAGCTAGTTATGACTGGTGACGAAGCGGTTATAGAGATGATGAAGCGAAAACGCTTCAATACCCGTCCGAGTGCGAAGCTATACCGCCGTTCTCTTATGGAAAATGTCTGGTACAATTCAAAAGCGGAAGTGGCAGGGCTGTGCGATGCGGCGACGACGTATAAACTGCTTGCAAATGCTGGCAGGGTGGCTTTTCATGGTATTGTGAAATATTGTTACATGCGCAATAACCAAAATGTGTCCATATGGGTCAAAGACCACTCCAAATTGACACCTGAGATTCTGGATACCGAAGCCGTTATTCACCGTGAACGCACAGAATGGCTCAGCAAACGGTTCCCGGAACGAGCAGAACAATTTTTGTATTATGAACTTTCGTTCGATATTTCAATGGTGGAAAAGATCAATCGGTACAAATTGACGGATTGTCAGCCTCAGCTCAACGCACTTGTGGATAAGCTGAGGGGTTTCCAAGACATATTTATGCGGAGCAAATGGCTCAAAGATTTTGAAAAGGAGTGGATGGAGCGATATGTACTGTGAAAATGGAGCGGAAAGTGCCGGATGCTCGCCCGGGTTGTTACCAGCTTACAGTGAAAACAATATTCCTGTTATAATTTCGTGCAGCAATTATTATGCACCATACGCAGGAGTTTTTATTCAATCACTTGCTGACCATGCGACTCCAGAGCACAACTATGACATTATCATAATGGAGCGCGAAATTTCACGAGAAAATAAAAGGCTTTTGTCATCCCTCACCAAAGATCAGCACCTCTCAATTAGATTTTTCAATCCTGGTTCCTATTTGCCAGAGTTGGAAGGAGACACACGTTATCCAAGCGAAATTCTTTGGAGACTATATGCACCTTATTTATTTGAGAGCTACTCAAAAATCATTACAATCGGTATAGACATTATCCTTACCAGAGATATAGCCGAATTGTTTGCAATTGACCTAAAGGGAGCTTGCGTCGGCGCGGTCCGTGATATTGGAGCGCAAGGAATGTATGCCGAAAATTCTAACTTCAGGCCATCCGTAAGCACTATAAGGACACGGGAGTATTTCGAACAAATACTAAAGCTGAGAGAGCCGCTTGATTATGTAAATAGCGATGTTGTGTTATATAATGCTCAAAGGATTAGAGAAAAATATAATTTTAGTGGTATAGCCTCTTGCATCAGACAAAATGAATTTCTGGCAGTAGATCAAGACGCCCTCAATATTTTGCAGGAAGGAGATATATTGTTTATTTCACCCGAATGGAATTTTATGATTCCACTAAATTATCGGCAAAATCGTATTTTTCCATTAGCATCTGAAGAATTAAGAGCCGCTTACAGGCGTGCCAGCGATTACCCCGCAGTGCTCCATTGGGCCGACAGGCCCAAACCTTGGGTCTGCCCAGATGTTCCATATGGTAACGTATGGTGGGAGGTTGCGCAGCGGACTCCCTTTATGCCCCACATTGTAGTGCGTATGATCGATGAGTTGCAAAAGCGGAAGGAATACTACAAAGGGAAATATGGACAGGATGTTGCGGCATGGGACCCTGTTCCAAAGGTTGATAGGAGTAAAAAATGAAGGTTGCTATTTTGGCTGGAGGCTTCGGCACCCGCATCTCTGAGGAATCCCAATTCAAACCCAAGCCCATGGTGGAGCTGGGCGGAATGCCGATTTTGTGGCACATCATGAAGCTCTATAGTCACTACGGCTTCCACGAGTTCATCATCTGCGCGGGCTACAAGCAGCATGTAATCAAGGAATATTTCGCCGACTATTTCCTCCACACCTCGGACATTACATACGACTTTACCAACGGCAAAAATGAGATGACCGTCCACCGCAATACCTCCGAGCCATGGAAGGTGACCGTAGTGGACACCGGCCTGAACACCATGACTGGCGGCCGGATAAAGCGGGTACGGGACTATATCGGTGAGGAGCCCTTCCTGCTCACTTATGGCGACGGTGTAGCCGACCTGAATGTGGCGGAACTGGTGAAGTTCCATCAATCCCACGGAAAACTGGTCACCATTTCCGCCTATAACGCGGGGCAGCGGTTTGGTGTGCTGGACATCGGCGAGGACGGCGGCATTCGGGAGTTCCGGGAAAAGACCCAGGGGGATGGGAACCTCATCAACATCGGGTTCATGGTGTGTCAGCCGGAATTTATGGACTACATCGAGGGAGACAGCACCATGCTGGAAAAAGCCCCGCTGGAGCGGGCCGCGCAGGATGGCCAGCTAATGGCCTACAAGCACAAGGGGTTCTGGCAGTGCATGGACACAGTTCGTGAGAAGGAAGCATTGGAAAAGCTGTGGGCAGTGGGGCAAGCCCCATGGAAGGTGTGGGATAACAGATGATTTTTGATCCCAGTTTTTATAAGGGCAAGCGCGTGTTCATAACGGGCCATACCGGCTTCAAGGGCAGTTGGCTCTGTCGTATACTGGTTGGCGCGGGTGCGGATGTTACCGGCTACTCCCTTCCTGCTCCAACAGAGCCCAACTTGTTTGCGCTTGCATCCGTTCAAAAGGGAATGACCTCTGTAATGGGAGATATTCGGGCTGAAAAGGATCTGAGGACTGCGTTTGAGCAGGCCCGCCCTGAGATCGTTTTCCACCTGGCCGCTCAACCGCTGGTACGGGAGAGCTATCGGAATCCCGTTGATACCTACGCAGTGAACGTGATGGGGACAGTTCATCTGCTGGAGTGCATTCGGACCGCACAGGCGCCTGTGCGGTCGGTGGTGATTATCACCACCGACAAGGTATATTGGAATCAGGAATGGCCCTGGGGCTACCGGGAAAATGACCCGTTGGACGGATATGACCCCTATTCCAACTCGAAGTCCTGTTCGGAGTTGGTGACCCATAGCTATAAGAATAGCTTTTTTGCAGACGGGCGGGTGGCTGTTTCCACCGCCCGGGCGGGGAACGTAATCGGCGGAGGGGATTTTGCCAATGACCGGATTATTCCGGACTGTGTACGCGCTGCCTGGAGCAGGGAGCCTTTGGTTCTGCGCAATCCAGACTCCATCCGGCCTTATCAGCACGTTCTGGAGCCACTGTTTGCCTATCTAATGATTGCATGGCGGCAATATGAGGATGGGGCTTATGCCGGATGCTACAACGTGGGCCCGGATGAGCGTGACTGCGTGACTACCGGCAGGCTGGCGGATTTATTCTGCCGGGAATGGGGAGCGGAGCTGCACTGGGAGTGCCGGAGAGAGTCCGCCGCACCCCATGAGGCAAACTTTCTAAAGCTGGATTGTTCAAAACTGAAATCTGTTTTTGGCTGGAAGCCCCGCTGGCACATTGAGGAAGCCGTGGCGCATACTGTGGAGTGGACTAGGGTGTGGATGGCTGGCGGAGACATTCCGGCGGAGATGGACCGGCAGATCAAGCTCTATTGGGAGGGGGAAGAATAATGCCTAAATGGGCGAGTGAAGGTCAGGCGCGTCAAGAGATCCTGGAGAAGATTGCAGACTATTATCACGCATATCATGAGAAAGCAGCTCCTTTTCAAAAGGGCAGTCGGATTCCATATGCGGGCCGTGTGTTCGACGAAAAGGAGATGTGCGCACTGGTGGATTCCGCGTTGGACTTCTGGCTCACCACAGGCAGGTTTGCCGAGAGGTTTGAGCGAGAGTTTGCGCAATGGCTGGGCGTGAAATATGCCAGCCTGGTCAACAGTGGATCCTCTGCCAATCTGATTGCATTTTCTGCCCTTACCGCTCCTGCGTTGGGTGAGCGGCAAATCAAGCGGGGGGACGAGGTCATCACGGTAGCGGCCGGATTTCCTACGACCATTACGCCGATTATCCAATATGGAGCGGTTCCTGTTTTTGTGGATGTGACCATCCCCCAATACAATATCGACGTGTCAAAGCTGGAGAATGCGTTGAGCGAGAGGACGAAGGCGGTCATGATCGCCCATACCATGGGAAATCCTTTTGACCTGGCGGCGGTAAAGGATTTTTGTGACCGGCATAAGCTCTGGCTGATAGAGGATAACTGCGATGCCCTTGGCAGCATTTATACGCTGAACAAGGAGGCGCGCTTTACCGGCACGGTGGGCGATATTGGTACTTCCAGCTTCTACCCACCCCACCATATGACCATGGGCGAAGGTGGCTGTGTCTATACCAATAATCCGTTACTGCACCGCTTCATTCTGTCCTATCGTGACTGGGGCCGCGACTGCGTCTGTCCCTCCGGACACGACAATTTCTGTGGGCATAGATTTAGCGGGCAGTATGGGGAATTGCCGAAAGGCTATGACCATAAATATGTTTACAGCCACTTCGGATATAACCTGAAGCTGACAGATATGCAGGCGGCCATCGGCTGTGAGCAGCTGAAAAAACTCCCTGATTTTATTGTGCGCAGGAAGAAAAACTGGGCATATCTGAGAGAAGCGTTGGAGCCTGTTTCGGACAAGCTGATCCTGCCGGAACCGGCCCCTGGCAGTGATCCCAGTTGGTTTGGTTTTTTGATGACGGTACAGGAGGGCGTAAACCGGGATGCCATTGTTCATGAACTGGAGGGCAAAGGCATCCAGACAAGAATGTTGTTTTCGGGGAACCTTCTGCGTCACCCCTGTTTCGACCAACTGCGGGAAAGCGGCCACGGGTATCGTGTAGTTGGTTCATTGGAAAATACGGACCGAATCGTACAGAATACTTTCTGGGTTGGCGTATATCCGGGGCTGACGGACGAGATGCTGCGGTATATGGCGGATAGGATCGTGGAAGCGGTGAAACGATGAATACAGCGATTGTGACGGGAGCAAACGGCTTTGTGGGCAGCGCACTGGTCCGTGAGCTGCTGGGTCATGATTATCGAGTGTACGCGATAGGACGCAAAGGACACCTGGAAAACATTCCATCTGACAGCCGAGTCAGCTTCATTCCGGTGGAGTTATCACAAATTAGGACGTTGTCCAGCAAGTTGCCGGAGCAGCCGTATGACATTTTTTTCCATCTGGCATGGAGCGGAAGTGCGGGCCCAGCCAGAGCGGACACGGTGTTGCAGCTCCAAAATGCGCAGTGGACGGTGGATGTATTATATGCTGCTGCGGAGCTCAATTGCAAAAGGGTCCTTTGCGCAGGGAGCATAACAGAGCACGAAGCAATAGCGGCGGCATATGCACAGGGCAACCGACCTGGAATGGGTTATATCTATGGCGCTGGAAAAGTGGCTGCCCACATGATGTGTATGTCGGTGGCCGCCCAATCAGGCATTGACCTTATTTGGCCGGAAATAACAAATGCGTATGGCCCAGGTGAGCGCAGCCCGCGGGTGGTAAATACTGCCATACAAAAATGCCTTCGCGGTGAGGCGCCTCAGTTCACCTCCGGAACCCAAAATTATGATTTTGTATATATTGATGACGTTGCCCGTGCCTTCCGCCTGATTGGAGAATATGGAAAGCCGTTTCATGAGTACCTGATTGGCAGCTCAACGGCTCGCCCACTGAAAGAATTTCTCTTAGAGATGCAAAAAGAAATTGCCCCAGAATTGGAATTTCAATTTGGAAACGTTCCATTCACAGGTGTTGATTTGCCTTTAAGTAAATTTGATTGTACCCAGACGGAAACTGATACCGGATTTCGGGCCAAAATCGGTTTTGCGGAGGGATGCAGACGAACAATGGAGTGGTGGAGAAAAGAAGGGGCATTGAAATGAACCAAAAATTCTCTTTTCATGAAACGGAGTTCCCCGGGTTAATTGAGATAACTTCGTTCAATATGGAGGATTCCCGCGGCTGTTTTACCAAGGATTATTCCAAGGAAATATTTCAATCAAATGGGATTCCGTATCATTTGGCAGAGGTCTTTTATTCCAGCAGCCACAAAGGCGTTATCCGCGGACTTCACTTCCAGAGGGTCAAGGCACAACCGAAGCTGGTTCGTTGCATTTGTGGGCATATCTGGGATGTGGCAGTAGATTTGCGAAAGGACAGCCCTACCTACAAAAAATGGAAATGTTTTGAGCTGACAGGACAGAATTGTGTAGAGGTCCTGATACCTGCTGGCTTTGCACATGGGTTTTTGGCTTTGGAGGAATCTATTGTCTCTTACAAATGTGCCGAAATCTTTTATGGAGAATATGACGATGGCATCATCTGGAACGATCCGGATTTGGCTGTGGCATGGCCAATAGAGCGTATCGGCGATGTCGGGAGTATCATATTGTCCGATAAAGACAACAGGCTTCGCAGCTTTGCGGAATTTGAAACGCAAATGGTGTTCTGATATGACTTTTTTAATTGTTGGCTGCGGCATAACCGGCGCAGTCATTGCCCGTCAGCTTGCGGAGCGCGGCGAGCAGGTTATGATATGGGACCGGAGAGATCATATCGGCGGGAATATGTTCGATGAAACGGACGGACACGGCTTTTTGGTGCAAAAGTATGGTCCGCATACCTTTCATACCAATAAAAAGGAACTGTACGACTATATTTGCCGTTTTGAGCGATGGCAGGAGTTTCGTTTGACCTGTGGCGCGGTCTGGGATGGAGAGTTTACGCCCACGCCGTTTAATTTTACAACGATTGATACGTTTTACCCGCCAGAGAGAGCGGCGGCGCTCAAGGAAAAACTTAAGATTGCCTTTGCAGGAAGAGAAACCGCAGCCGTAGTGGAAGTGATGGAGCATCCGGACCCGGATATTCGGGCCTATGCGGAATATCTATTTGAAAAGGATTACGCGCCCTATACGGCCAAGCAGTGGGGGTTGGACCCCGGCGAGATTGACGCAAGCGTGCTCAAGCGCGTGCCGCTGCGGTTTTCCTACCAAGACGGTTATTTTGATGACCGCTACCAAGTAATGCCGGAGCACTCCTATACGCAGTTTTTTCAAAATCTGCTGGACCACGATAATATCCAGGTGTGCTTGGGAGTGGACGCGTTGACCCATCTCTCTATTCAGGACAGCCGGATTTATCTGGATGGAATGCCGCTGTCCGTCCCGGTTGTCTATACCGGAGCACTGGACGAGCTGTTCGGCTGTGTTTATGGCCGTCTGCCGTACCGCTCTCTGAGGTTTGAATGGAGATATGAGGAAAGAGACAGCCTACAGGTAACACCGATTGTGGCCTATCCTCAGGAGCCGGGGTACACACGGATTACAGAATACAAAAAGCTGCCGCTCCAGTCCGGCCATGGCACCAGCTATGCCATCGAATATCCGTTGCCATATCAGCACGGTGAGAAGCAGGAGCCCTATTATCCGGTTTTGACAGCGGACAGTCAGGCGCAGTATGCAAAGTACAGGGCGCTTGCAGAGCAAGTTACCGATTTGATCTTCTGTGGCCGTTTGGCAGATTTCAAGTATTACAATATGGACCAAGCCTTGGAAAGAGCGAAAAAAAAAAAAAAAATGATAGAAGTAAGGATGCGTGATCATGCTTTCT